>SKEZ01000363.1_pt1 | contig 37873 bp, 23 predicted proteins | sample 4843881 | NCBI WGS metagenome assembly SKEZ01 (sample SAMN11008796, study PRJNA524170) | human gut metagenome | isolation source: fecal sample from pouch patient p1, p46 | place: Israel: Tel-Aviv | reverse complement strand
GTGTAGATCGACTGGTAGAAGATCACGGTTTCGGCGCCCTCGCGGAACACAGCGAGGAAGCTGAGCATGGCGAGCGAAATCACCGTGCGGGAGGCTACCTTCTCGCCGGATTCGACCTGCGAGGAGACGGAGGCGACCGCGGCTTCGGTCTTCTCCCGGATGTAGCGGTTCCATGCCTCGACGCTCGACTTGTTGAGCATCCAGTTGCTGGTCCACAGCAGCATGCACATGGCGACGAGCGCGCACACGCCCTCCATGATCTCCTGCAGCGGGCCGGAGCCGCCGAACGCGAGCATGAAGATGATCGCCACCACGCCGGCACCGGCGAGGCCGGCAGCCACACCGACGTAGATCCACTTGGTGAAGCGCTTGTTGCCGGACTTGACGAGATACGCCACCACGGCCGCGACCACGAGCAGCGCCTCGAGGCCCTCGCGGATGAGGATCAGGAACGCCTGGCCGACGGAGCTGGTGATGAACTTGACGAAGCCGCCCTCCTCATCGGCGGCGCCGCCGTCGAGCTTGGCCGCATCGGTGACCAGCATGGTCTTCAGGTCTTCGATGTGCTTCTTGACCTCGGAGACGGGCTTGCCGGTGTTCATCGAGGAACGGCACAGCTTGAACTGGTATTCGACCTCGGAGACGCGGTTGCCGCTGATGGCGCTCAGCACGGTCTTCTCGAAGCCGAGCTTCTCGTAGTGCTGGTAGTAGGCGTCGTTGACGAGCGTGGCGCCCTTGGCGGCGTCACCGTCCTGGTACGCCTTGAGGGCGTTGTCCAGGATCGGGGTCATCGCGGCGGCGACTTCCTTCCATGTCTTGGCGGTGCTCTTGGTGCGCTTCTTCTTGGCGTCGAGCTCCTTGCGCTCCTTGGCGATCTGCGCCTGCAGGGCTTGCGCGTACTGCTTCGGATTCGCCACCTGGGTGTTGGAATCGAGCTGTTTGGCGCTGTCCTGCAGGTCGGCGGAGAGCGCGTTGATCTGTTCCTCGAGCTTGCCGTCGTTGCCGGCCGTGTAGGAGAGGTTCTGGATGCCTTGGAACGCCTGCTGCTGGCTGGCCTGCTTGTCGGAGCTGATCGAGTCGCGGACCACGGCGGTGAAGTTCGACGCGATGTAAATCGTGTTGTATGCGGACATGAAATCGGAGGTGGAGCCCGCGGTATTGCCGGACTTGTACTCCTTGAGGCCGGACTGCAGCTGTTTGCCGATCGTGTCGGCGACGGCGGACCACGTCTCGTAGTCTACGGACGAGTCGGAACCGCTCGACGAGCTGTCGTCGCCCTCGGCGAACGCGACCGGAGTCGCGGCGACGAGGCTGAGCCCCATAAGCATCGCCACGAGGAACGCGATCATCACGGCGAACCCGCTGATCGCGGAACTACGACGATTCCTCGTCATGGCGCGAACCGACATTCCTGGTTTCCTCTCGTTGTCATGCACCGCTTGTTCGGTGGGCTTTTGCCCACTGCGTCACTAACGTACGAGGAAACTTCCAGAAAAAACAGTCTTGATTTTTAGGTTTTTTGTGGTAATGGGAAATACAGGGCAGAAAATAGGCGCTTTCACACGGTCGACTGTCCGCCGATATATCTCACCATGCCGATATATCTCACCATGCGAAATCACGTCGTTTTTTGCCGCTTGGCACGCCGGCGACACGCCGGGAGGAGCGAAAAATAATGGAATGCGGGATACCGGATCGTGGAATCCTGGGACCTCGGGATCGCGGGATCCTCGCGCTCCGAACATCCGATTCAGTTCCCGGCCGACGGCCGCCCGGCCGCCCGGCCGTCGCTCACGCCTCGAGCGCCTTGAGCACCTTCTTCTCGTTGTAGAACGCGAAAATCACGCCACCGACGCCGCACAGCACCGCGGCGCAGATCGCGGCCGCGCGGTAGCCGGTGCCGGACGCGGCGCCGATCGTGCTCAGGCCGGTGAACAGCAGCATCGACAGGCTCTGGCCCATCTTCATCGCGAAGGTGCGCGCCGCGTAGAACATGCCCTGTCGGTCCTCGCCGGTGGATTTTGAGCTCGCGCCAGCGATGTTCGCGACCACGGCCTGTGGCAGGATGCCGAAGATCGCCATCGGAACCGCGCACGCGACCGACAGGATCGCGCCCTGCGCCATCGCGGGAATGCCGGCGAGCGCACCGGAGCCGAGCAGGGAGGCGAAGACGTACGCGCAGGTGAAGATCGCGAATCCGACCAGCATCAGCCGCTTCTTGCCCACGCGGCCGGCGAAGATGTTGACCGGCAGGTAGAACAGCACGGACACCCCCGTCATGAGCACGAAGTAGATGGTCGTGCTCGTTTCGGGCAGCTTGAGCAGGCCGGTGACGAAGAACGGCAGCCCGGTCTGGAACATCGTGATCGCGACCCAGTACACGATGTCGGAGCTGACGAACTTGACGAACTCGCGGTCGCGGAACGTCTCCTTGAGCGAGGTGAGCGTATCCTCGCCGGTCGGCTTGGAGTCGACGTATTCGCGCTCGTCGATCGCGAGCGCCGGCACGAGCATGCAGACGAAGGCGACCGCCGCGAGGATCGTGAACGTGATGCGGATCGCATTGACCCGGCCGAGGCCGGGCACAAACGCGCCCCAGATCACCGGCGCCACGTAGGCGACGGCGGTGCCGGCGATGAAGGTGAACGAGATCGTGGTCGAGATGTTGAGCTGCTGCTTGGAGTCGTGGCCCAGCTCGGCGATCAGCGCGTTGTACGGCGTGCAGTAAAACGTGAGCGCGATGTAGTAGCCGATCACGGTGACGAACAGGAACGCGGCGTTCACCCAGCTGGTGCCGTTGATCGGACTCCAGAACACGAGCACGGTGACGGCGGCCAGCGGCAGGGCCGCCCGCTGCAGGAAGGGGATGCGCCGGCCGCGCGGCGACGTGCTGCGGTCGGACAGGCTGGCGACGGCCGGGTCGACGAAGGCGTCGAAGAATCGCGCGAACGCGGTGATGCCGCCGACGACGGTGACGATGCCCAGAATCACCAGGCCCTGCGGCACGAACACGGTCTGCCCCTGGTCGATGGTCTCCTGATCGGGCTGGTAGAAATACACGAGCCAGTTCGAGATGGTGCCGCTGAGCAGCGCCCATCCGAACTGCCCGACCGCGAACGCCCAGACCTTGGATGTCGGCAGATCCTTGATCGCCGGCCTCGCCGGCGCTTCGGTGCAGGCACCCATCGCTGCGCCGCCTGTGGTTCCGGCCATCACTCAACCTCCGTGACTACTTTGACACTATGTCAATAGTATCATCGCCGAATCACCCTTCAACACCCGATGTCACCCCACCAACGGACCGTGTTCGCCTCGGCTGCCACAATTGGGGATATGGCCGAACTGAACGAACGCATGCCGTACCGGATGGCATTCCCCGGAGCACTGGGCACGGGAATCATCGTGCAGACCTCGCGACCGGATCCGGGCAGCGAACGGATGCGTGCGTTCATCGACGGCTACGAGGCGGCGCTGTCGCGATTCCGCGCCGATTCGACGGTATGCGCGATGAGCCAAGCCGCGCACGGCGGCCACTTCGATTTCCCCGATTGGGCGGCCGGCCTGTTCGACCTCTACGACCTGCTGTTCGACGCGACGCAGGGGGCGATCGACCCGTGCGTGGGCGAGGATCTGATCCGTTTGGGCTACGATGCCCGGTACTCGTTCACGGTCGACGCGGATGCGTGGGACCATCTGGGATCCGCGCACGGGCGGGCCGTCTGGCGCGACGCCGTGGAACGGCACGGTTCCACGCTGATCACCAGCCGCCCGGTATCGCTCGATTTCGGCGCCTGCGGCAAGGGGTATCTGGTCGACCTGCTGGGAAGACTGCTGCTGGCGGGGAGCAGCTCGCGGAACGGCACGACGGCCGGTGCGGGGATGCGGTTCCTGATCAACGCGGGAGGCGACCTGCTTAGCCATGACGACCAGCCCGTCGCCATCGCGCTCGAGGACCCCGGCAACCCGGCCAACGCCGTCGGCACGGCAAGTGTCGACCGCGGTTCGTTCTGCGCGAGCGCGCCGAGCCGCAGGCGCTGGGGCGAGGCGGCCGGGCATCGGCTGCACCATCTGCTCAACGCGATCGATGGACTGCCCGCCGACGATGTCATGGCCACATGGGTGTACGTGGCGGATTCCACTGGCACGGTATCCGGTTCCGACGCGCCCCTCCCCCGGTCCCAGGCCTCGGGGATACCCGCCCCAAACCGATATCCGACCGCCACGGCCGACGGAGTGGCCACGGCGCTGTTCACCACGCCGGCCGAACGATTGCGGGAGCGCTGCACCTTCGCATGCGCGATACTGAACGCCGACCGCACCGCCGCAAAATCAGCCGGCTTCCCCGGCGCGTTCTTCGCGAAGTAATGGCCACGACCCCGTTTTACCTCAGGTTTGACGCTCGTCCGATGGGCGGAAGGCCACACGCTCCCCGCCGGCGGGAGTCGGCTCGTGAAGCGGACTCCCACCTTGGCTCCCCTCTATGAGGCTGAGCCGTGAAGCAAACGCCGGAGGCGTTTGCAGGCGAAGGCGAACGACAGCGAGCAGATAGGACTGCGGCCGCAAGGCCGTCCTTGATTGCGGACGAGCTGGCCGCGAAGCGGACTGAGGGGAGCCGGAGTGACGGGCACTTTGCTGCAAGATCATTCTGCAATCGAGGACAACCTTGCAGCAAAGGGGATCATTAGCTGCGGCGCTTACGGAGCACCAACATCACGCCGCCAGCGAGAACGGCAAGTACAACCACTGCCGCGACGACCAGCACCGAGGCACCGGTGGATGCGATACGACTCGACTGCGCGACATTGGCGGCGCTGACGTCTGGCTGGCCGCCGCGCCGCCCGTCATTGCCGTTGGACTTATCGCCGCCTCGCGCATCGCGGTTCTGGCCGTCACCATTCTGACCATCACCGTTCTGGCCGTCACCGCGATGATCGCCCTGACCGGGAACGTCTTCGCCGTTCTGGTCGCGCTTCGACGCATCCGACGTGGATCCGGAGTCATGCTTGCCTTTGGAATTCTTGGAACCTTTATCCTTGGGGTCCTTAGCACCCTTGGAGTCCTTATCCTTAGAACCTGGTTTTGGCGCCGGCTTGGGCTGAGGAGCAGGTTTCGGCGAAGGAGTCGGCGTCGGTTCCGGCGACGGCGCAGGATCCGGCTCAGGGGTAGGAGTCGGCTGTGGATCAGGAACCGGGACAGGATCAGGAGTCGGCTGAGGATCATGAACCGGAGCAGGATCCGGAGTCGGCGTGGGTTCCGGTTCAGGCTGAGGCTCAGGCTCGGGAGTCGGCTCAGGCGTGGGATCAGGGGTCGGAGTCGGCTCAGGCTGTGGATCCGGCGTGGGGTCCGGAGTCGGTGCCGGATCGGGAGTCGGAGTCGGCTGCGGATCAGGCATGGGTGTCGGCGTCGGTTCCGGAGTCGGCTTGGGTTCCGGCTCAGGGGTCGGTTCCGGCTTCGGCTCAGGCTGAGGATCTGGAGTCGGCGTTGGTTCAGGCTCCGGATCGGTCTCATCGGTCCGCTCCTGCAGGAACGTGACTTTGGCGAGCTGCACATCCGTGTTCGACACGGCGATCCGGTCGCCAGAACCGGCTACGTACGAGACACCATCCAATTCGGGGAACACGACGCGCACCCAGTTCGTGCCTGCGGGCAGGCCGTAAGCGTCAAATGTGGTGCGGGCGTATCCGGGGTGCATTTCGATGAAGTTGTCGACCACCTTCACTCGGTCGAAGCCCGTCCACTGCTTGCCGTCCGGCGACGTCTCGACGCGGAAGTCGATGTTCGCGCCATCCGTCAGCGCCTTGCGGATCGATACGCCGCTGGCACCGGCGCTCGTGTTCACGGTCTCGCCGGCCAAGGTCTGGTAGTAGGCGGTCAGGTGCGCATCCTTAGCCTTGGGCACCTTGTAGGTCAGCGACTGCTCTCCGGCCGCGCCAGCGGCGCGCATCAGACGGCTGGTCTCATAGCGCGGCTGGCCTCCATAGTAGAAATTGTTCTTGTTCTGCCATGCCTTGTCGCCGTCGCTCGCCTCGGCAAGGCCCTTGGTGCGCGATGCGGCCGCGATCCGGTACGGCTGGGCGCCCTTGCCCGGCTTGGTCCCGTCAAGATCGTCGAAGCGAGTCACCTCCTGGTCCTTGGCCTGATAGACGCGAACCCAATCGACGAGGAAATCGCTGTCCTGCTTCGTTTCCTGCTTGGCATAGTCCACGTCGCCGACCCAGCCATCGCCGATCTGCGTTTCGAGGATCGGGAACATCGGCCGCGCGTGCATGCCGTCGCGGCCGTCGTCACGGCCAGCCGTGGTGGAGAACGCCTTGTTGCCATCGATGAAGAAGGTGATGGCTTCCGGCGACCACTCCACCTCGAACACATGGAACGCCTGGCTCCACGCCTCGTAGCTGCCGTTCGGATGCCCGCTGGATTGCTTGTTGAATCCGAGGATGCCAAAATGGTTCGTGGTCCATGCGGTCCATGGGTCCTGGCCGAGATATTCGAGCACGTCGATCTCGTCATGGCCGGTCTCGTCCTGGGCAAGCATCCAGATCGCCGGCCACACGCCCTTCGAGTCGTTCGGCTTGGCACGCACCGCCATGCGACCGTACTGGAACGAGTACTTGTTCTTGGATTCGAGTCGGCCCGACGACCACGTCACCTTGGCGTTCAGCGGTTTGCCGTCGTAGTTGTCCAGCCCGACCGCGTTGATCAGCGCATCGGTGGTGCCATGGTTCCTGGTGTTGATCGCGAGGTAGCTGTCCGTGCCGTCCTTCTTGATGCTTACCGCGCCGCGATTGTAGATGGCCGCATGATTAGCCATGCCATCGATGATGTTCCACTTCGACTCGTCCACCGTGCTGCCGTTGAATTCGTCGGACCACACCAGTTGGTCGTACCGGGAGGCAGGCGCCCGGTATTCCGGACGGGACTCGTCGAACGAAGCGCCGCTGGCCCAAATCTCCACTTCGGAGTACTTGGCGGATTTGTCGCCGCCGGCATTCACGGTAAACCGCACATCGCGGCCATACACCGACTGGTCCTCGGGCACCGTCACGGTGATCGGATCGTCGCCAACCGTCACGTTGCTCTCCTCATAGATCCCCTCTCCCGGCGAGGACGGGGTGTCGGAGGCGCCGATGCGGATCGACGGGTATGTGCCGGGCTCGAGTTTGAGCACGACCTTATGGATGCGGTAACGATTCTTGTATTCGAACTGGAGCCAGCGGTTGCCGGTGCTGTTGTGCACGGCATAGTCATCATCGAGCTTGCCGTCGGAGATGGCCTCGATGTTCGTCGGAGCCAGCCCGTAGACGTAGGGGATCTTGCCCGCTGCAATGTTGCGCGTCTCCTGTTGCACGCTCGGTGAGGTTTCGCCGTTCTTGAGCTTGGCGATCACCTCGATTTCGCGGAATGCGACACCGTTGCTATAGCCTTTCCACGAGCTGTTCGTGTTCTGGATATAGTGTCCCTTCTGCCAGACGCGCACATACCGCGCGGTGACCGGCGCATCCGGGGCGACGATCTGCGGCTTGAGCTTGTTGGCCGGGGTCTCCTCCCAATCCTGCGTGCCATACAGTGCCTGCGCCGAGGCGAAGTCGTCAGTGTCGCTGACCTCGACCTTGACATTCTTGAAGGTGCTCACCGCATTGGCGTAACCGTTATGCCACAGTTTGATCTGCGCAATTTCGCGCGGTTCGCCGAGGTCATACTGCAGATACACGTCATTCCAGCCAGCGTATCCGTTGTCCGCTCCTCCGGTCTCGTCGCCGGCGATGATCTTCGTCAGGTTCGACTCACTGGCGTCGAAGCTGGTGTCTCCGTCGGTGGCCGCGCCGGGGTTGAGGATCGCCACCTGTGGCGTGGTGGAATCGCCGCTGCCGATCATATGCGTGCTGTTCGTCGTAGGCGTCTTGCCGGCAAGAATATTGCCGGTTACGGGTTCGGCGCCCGCGGGTTGCGCGGAATCGGGCTCCGTGGCGAAGGCGGCGGTGGCCGTCAACGATGCCATTAATGCGCAGGCGGCCGTTGCGGCCACGGCACTATGGAGGAAATGCTTCATTGCGTGTTCCTTTTGCATTGGACGTATTGGATTTGTGCCGGTTAGGCGCCAGCGCTGATATATGCCCGGTATCAGCGCTATTTCGCAGAACGAAACTGAGACCGATCAACGGCGAATGCCGGTCAGACCGCCCCAGTTGGTCTTTGATCGAAACCCCTGCAGTGGGGCGAAGAAGTAAGGTTGTTGCGCCAATACTGGCACACTCCTGCTGGCGGGAGCCGGCTCGCGAAACGGGTTCCCACCTTGGCTCCCCTCTATGAGGCTGAGCCGTGAAGCAAACGCCGGAGGCGTTTGCAGGCGAAGGCGAACGACAGCGAGCAGACAAGACTGCGGCCGCAAGGCCGTCCTTGATTGCGGACGAGCTGGCCGCGAAGCGGACTGAGGGGAGCATTCCCGTAAATCGCCTGACACTGCGCCATGCGTTGACTCCCCTCAGTCGGCTGCGCCGACAGCTCCCCTCAGCGAGGGGAGCCAGAGTGACGACTCGGCGCCGCGCTGTTCACTTAACGGCTCCATCCGCAACTACGGACGGCCTACGGCCGACTCAATATCCCCTCGCGGCCGCCGCCGCTCGGCGGAGCCTATAGACAGTCCACAGGACTGTCTACTTAACGGCTCCGCCCGTGATGCCTCCGATGATCTTTTTTTGGAAGAAGGCGAAGATGAGCAGCAGCGGCAGGCTCATGAGGATGATGTAGGCGAAGATGAGGTGCCAGTTGTTGAGGTACAGGCCGGCGGAGGCCACGTTGTACAGGTTCAGCGGGAGCAGGTCCATCTTGCCGGAGAGGATGAAGAGCGAGTAGAACACGTCGTTCCAGATGTACAGGGTCACGAGGATCGTCGCGGTGGCGAGGGTCGGGCCCAGCAGCGGCAGGATGATCGTGAAGAAGATGCGCATCGGCTTGGCGCCGTCCATGCGCGCGGCCTCTTCCAGCGAGATCGGAATCGTGCGGATGAAGCCGGTCACGAAGAAGATCACCGTCGACATGTAGATGCCGATGTACACGCCGACCATGCCGGGCGCCGTGCCCGACAGGCCGATCATCTTGAGCAGCATCATCACCGTGACCACGGCCGGCGGCAGGATCAGGCCCGAGATGCCCAGCGCGTACACAACCGACATCGGTTTGGTCGCGCGGCGCGCCAGAATCCATGAGGCCATCGAGCCGAACAGCAGCGCGAGGAACACGGAGGGCACGGTGACCAGCAGCGAGCCGAAGAAGGCGAGCAGCATCTTACCCTGCGTCAGCACCGTCACGAAATTCTCGATCAGCTGCCAATGCTCAGGCAGGCTCATATTCGGCACGATCGCCTCGGACTGGCTTTTGCCGGCCGTGACGACGAGCAGCCAGAACGGCACGCCCAGCAGCACGACCATCACCAGCACCACCAGGATGGCGTGGATGACGCCGCCCGCGACCGAACGGCGGTTGACGGTGACCGATTCATTGGTTTTCGGCGCTACGCCGTATGTTGCGGAAGTCATAGGATCTTCGATTCCCTTCTGCGCAGGTACCAGATCAGCGGCACCGCGATGGCCATGACCATGATGAACAGCACCAGGCTCATCGTGGTCGACTGCGAATACAGGCCCTGCCCGAAGGTGCGCCACACGAAGATGTTGAGGATCTCCGTGGAGCCGCCCGGGCCGCCGGCCGTGGTGGACTGCACGATATCGAAGCCGTTCATCGAGCCGAGCAGCGACGTGGCCACGTTGAACGTGAACGCTGGCGCCAGCAGCGGGAACTTGATCTTCCAGAACACCTGGCGGCGGTTCGCGCCGTCGATCGCGGCGGCTTCCAGCACATCGGCGTCGATGGTCTTGAGACCGGCGAGGAACACCAGCATCGACAGGCCCATCCACTTCCAGCCGTGGATCGCGGCGACCAGCACGATCGTCCAGGTGGTGGAGCCGAGCCACGCCACGTCGATCTGGTGGCCGGTGAAGAACGACAGGATCTGGTTGAATGCCCCGTCGGGCTTGAGCACCGCCTGCCAGATGTAGCCGACGGCCAGCGCCGACATGATCACCGGCACGAAGAACATCACGCGGGCAAAGCGGTTGATGCGCGTGTCGTCCTCGAGGAACACGGCCAGCAGCAAGCCGAACCCGTTCTGGAAAACGGCCACCAGCAGCGCGTAGATGATCGTCGTGCGCAGGTCGCGCACCAGCGTGCCAGACTGGAACAGGTCGAAGAAATTATCGAGCCCGTTGAACTCGATGGTCTTCGAGAACGCCGACCAGTTGGTGAAGGCGTAGACGAAGTTCAGAACGGTCGGGACGAAGAAGAACACCAGCAGAATGGCGAACGCCGGCACGATGTACCGCAGCGGGTAGTTCTTCTTCAGTATCGACTGGGCCAGGCCGCCGGATCGACCGGCCCCGCCCGCCCGTCTTGGGGCGTTCGCACCGCCCTCGAGCGCATGTGATGATGTCATCGTATTCCTCTCCAAATCCGCTGGTGGCTTGCGTCGCAAGTTCGTCGAACATTTCGGCTCCCCTTTATGGGGGGAGCGCATGCGAATCGGCTTGATGCAGGCGTTCGCGGCAATGCTCCCCTCAGACCGCTTCGCGGCCAGCTCCCCTCCGAGAGGGGAGCCAGCTTATGGCGCGGGATAACTAGAACCCCTTGGCGCCCTGCGCCTTGGCGAGCTGGGCGAACTGATCCTGCGTGGCCTTGGTCACGTCTTCCGGCTTCTTGGTGCCGGTGATCATCTCGGCCAGGTACAGGTACAGGTCGGGGTTGGCGATGGCGAGCGACTGCATGGAGCCGACGCCGGTCTTGATGGAATCGGCGGCGTCCAGCAGCGCCTGCGGGATTGTGTCGGGGGACTTGACGTCCTTGAGCACGGAGATGACGTTCTGGTCCTTGACGAAGTCGGCATAGCCGTCGCTCATCCAGTAGTTGATGAACTGGCGGGCAGCGGCGTCCTTCTTGGCGTCGCCGGACTTGAAGGAGATGACGGCGTTCGTCTGCTCCGGGATGATCGTGCCGATGTTGCCCTCGGTCGAGATCGGGAAGAAGCCGATCTTCTCGTCAAGCGCGGTCTTGTCGTTCTTGGCGAGTGCGGCCACGGAATTGAACAGGCCGCCCACGGCGATGAACATGCCGGTCTTGCCTTCCCACAGGGCCGCGGCCTCGTCGGAGTCCTTGGCGGTGGTGGCGTCCTTGTTGTACAGGCCCTCGTCGAACAGCGCCTTGTAGTTGTCCACCGCGCCCTGCACGGTCTTGTCGGTGAACTTCTCCTCGCCGGTGTTGATGCGGTCCCACAGTCCCTTCTTGGCGGCATCGGCCAGCTGCACGCTCACCGCGTACTGCGTGGTCCACTGCGAACCGCCGGCCTCGAAGAACGCGGAGTCGGCGGCGCCGGTCGACTTGATCTTGCGGGCGGCCTCGACCATCTCGTTCCAGTTCTTCGGCATGTCGGTGACGCCGGCCTTCTTGAAGACGTCCTTGTTGTAGAAGACGCCCTGCACCGACGGCATCGACACCATCGCCGCATAGCGGGTGCCGTCCACAACGCCGCCAGCGTCGGCCACGCCCTCGACATAGTTGCCGACCCACGGCGCCTTGTCGAGCTTCTGCAGCTTGTCCTGCGCGATGAATCCGGCGAGCATCGACTTGGTCGGCTGCCACATCGCAAGGTTCGGCACATCGCCGGTGGTCACCTTGGTCTGCACGTTCTGCTCATAGGGGTCGGGAATGGTCTCGACCGAAACCTTGGCCCCGGTGGCCTTCTCGAATCCTTCGATCACCTTGGCGGGAATCTTGTTCGAGGTCTGGGCCGCCCACATCTTCAGCTCGACGCCGTCAAGCTTGGCGGTGGCCGACGGCCAATAATCGGCGGACGAAGGATCCGCCCCCGCACCGGCGCCGCCGCCCGCGGTGGGATTGGAGCACCCGGCCAGGGCCATCGAGGCCGCGGCGACGGCCGCGACGGCCGTAATCATCTTCCTGACAGTGAGAATCTTCATTGATTGACCTTTCTCTCGGTATGAACCGTTATGACGAACCGCTCGCATGAACCGTCGTCCCCATGGCCGCGCGTGGTCGGCACGGCGCCCGGCGCCCATGCCGCTACCGCGCGGAGGGCCCCGCATCAATGCACCGTGCACTTGCAGCGATTGCCTCCGTTCCACTAGCGGCCTCGCGCCCGTGCCATGCGGAAACTCTATCATGGTATCGATTCCATGACAACTTCCCAAACGGCTTTCGCGCGTGTCACCCATTCGGAACCATCGCCAAATTCCGGCGTACAATTATCCATAATCGTTGATATTCCAACAAAAATCACCGCATCAATCCAGTCGGCCAACAGACCGAGCGGCACGGCACACACACCGCAAATATGGCCCATTGCGGGATTATATGGTATCGTATCCATGCACCCATGTGGTTGCCCGAGCAGTGTCGCATCGTTATACTTAGGGGCACATAGCGTCCCCTCAATCACCCTTCGGCACTCTGCATGGGCGATGCAGCACGGCGTAATCGCACAAGAAATGGGAGAACCATGCCAAAGGAACCGACGAAACGCACCCCCACGATCAAGGACGTCGCCGCCCTTGCCGGGACCTCGGTGTCCACCGTCTCCCGCTATCTCAACCATTCCTCGCATATCAGCGAAGAGGCGAGCGCCAGCATCGCGAAGGCCATCGCCCTGCTGGAGTACCGCCCCAGCGGCATCGCCCGAGGACTGGTCACCGCCTCGACGAAGAGCATCGCCGTATTGTCCAGCAACACCACGCTGCTCGGGTCGGCGGTCACTATTCAAGGCATCGAAGACCGCGCCCGGGAACTCGGCTATGCGGTCACGATCTCCAAGCTCGACGAGGAATCGACCGAATCCGGCAAGGCGGCGGTCTGCATGGCGCTGGACCAGCATCCCTGCGGCATCATCGTACTCAAATACGACGATACGGCCATCAAGGCCGTCACCTATATCCCGGAATCCATGCCCTGCGTGGTGATAGGCGGCGACTTCGACCCCTACCATGCGCATATCTCGCTCGACGAATACCAGGCGGGGCTGCGCCTGACCGAATACCTGCTGCGCACCGGGGCACCGACCGTGCACCACGTTTCGGTCCCCGGAGCCGGCGGCGGGCGGAACCGCTCCAGCGGCTGGCGGGCGGCACTGCACAACCGCGGCCTCGACATTCCGGAATCATTCACGGTCGGGTGGTCGCCCGACAAGGCGCGCGATCTCGGGCGCCAATTCGCCCATCGGCCGGATATCACCGCCATTTTCGCCGGCAACGACGAGATCGCCATGGGCCTGATGAGCGGTCTTATGGACGAGGGGCGGCGCATCCCGGGCGACGTGCGCGTCGTCGGCTTCGACGACCATCCGCTGTCGGCGATCTGGAGACCGGCGCTGACCACCTACCGGCAGGATTTCAGAAGGGCCGGCATCACCTCCGTCGACATGCTGCTGCGGCAGCTCGACGACGGCAGGGATACCGGCCCCGATTCCATAACGCTCACCGGCGAGCTTATCGTGCGCCAGTCAGCGTGAACTGGCTGTTGTACAGATCGGCGTAGAAGCCGCCGGCCTTGAGCAGCTCATCGTGCGTGCCGCGCTCGATCACGTCGCCGTGGTTCATCACCAGGATCATGTCGGCGTCGCGGATCGTGGACAGGCGGTGGGCGATCACGAAGCTCGTGCGCCCGACCGTCAGCGCGTCCATCGCCTTCTGGATCAGCTCCTCGGTGCGGGTGTCGACGGAGCTGGTGGCCTCGTCGAGAATCAGGATCGGAGCGTCCTGCACCATCGCGCGGGCGATGGTGAGCAGCTGCTTCTGCCCCTGCGACAGGCTTGACTTGTCGTCGAGCACGGTGTCGTAGCCCTGCGGCAGCGAGCGGATGAAACGGTCGAGGCCAACGGCCTTGCAGGCGTCCTCGATCTGCCTGTCGGTCACGCCCGGCTTGGAGTAGGCGATGTTCTCGCGCACGGTGCCGCGGAACACCCATGTATCCTGCAGCACCATCGAGAACTGGTCGTGCACGTTCCAGCGCGGCACGGACTTGGTGTCCACGCCGTCGATCGAGATCGAGCCGCCGGAAATCTCGTAGAAGCGCATGAGCAGGTTGACCATGGTGGTCTTGCCGGCGCCGGTCGGACCGACGATGGCCACCTTCTGGCCGGCCTTCACGTCAGCCGAGAAGTCGTGGATGATCGGCTTGTCCGGCTCGTAGCCGAACCGCACATGGCTGAATTCCACGTTGCCCTTCACCTCGTGGCCGTTTGCCCCGAGCAAGGCGGACTTGCCGGATTCGTCCTCCATCTCCGGCTCCTCGAGGAAGCCGAACACGCGCTCGGCGGCGGCCGCGCAGCGCTGCAGGTTCTGGAAGGCCTGCGCGAACTGCGAGAGCGGCTGGGTGAACAGGCGGATGTACATCATGAACGCCACGATCACGCCGAACTCGATCTGCCCGTCGAGCGCGAGCGCCGCGCCGACCACGCACACCACCACGTAGCCGAAGTTGCCAACGAAGTTCATGAGCGGCATCATCAGGCCGGAGAGGAACTGCGACTTCCAGCCGGACTCGTAGAGGTCCGAGTTGTACTTCTCGAAGCGGCGGATCGAGTCGGCCTCGCCGTTGTACGCCTTGACGATGAGGTGGCCGGCGTACATCTCCTCCACATGGCCGTTGACGTCGCCAAGCGCGATCTGCTGGCGGGAGAAGTACTTCTGGGACGCCTTCATGATGACCATCATGATGATCAGGCCCAGGACGCTGGCGCCGATGGCGCACAGGGTCATGATGACGTTGTTGTAGAACATCATCACCAGCGCGCCCACGAACAGCGTCACCGAGGTGATCAGCGAGCCGAGCGACTGGCCCAACGTCTGGCCGATGGCGTCCACGTCGTTGGTGATGCGGGAGAGCACGTCGCCGTAGCTGACCTTGTCGAAGTACTTGAGCGGCAGTTTGTTGATCTTGACCGAGATCGACTCGCGCAGGCGCTGGGCCGTGCGCTGGGTGACGTTGGCCATCATCCAGCTCTGCACGTAGCCGAGCACCGCATAGCCCACGTACAGGGCCACCAGCGTCCAGGCGATATGACCGACAGCGCCGAAATCGACCGAATTCATCACCGGCTTGCCGTTGACGATGGCGGGCAGGCCCTTGACGATTTCGTTGGTCATGTCCTTGAGCTTGTCCGGGCCGACGATCTGGCAGACGGTGCCGGCCGCGCCCAGGACGAGCGCGATGACGATGACGGGAAGATAGTTGCGGCAATAGTTCACGAGCTTGCCCATGACCTTGCCGAAGTCGTTGGGCTTTTCGGTGGTGCGCCCACCGCCCATTGGTCCTCTTGGCATTTGTGTTAAGTCCTTTGTTTCCTGGCTCCCCTCTGGAGGGGAGCCGTCACGAAGTGACTGAGGGGAGATCGGAGACCACCCTCAGTCTCGCTATGCTCGACAGCTCCCGCCAGCGGGAGCCTGGTAAGCCCCTACGCGGTAAGCTCCGACTGGCTGAGCTGGGATTCGGCGATCTGGCGGTACACGTCGCAGTCCTCAAGCAGTTCCTTGTGCGTACCCTGGCCCACGACCTTGCCATCGTCGAGCACGACGATGCGGTCGGCGTTCATGATGGTGCCGATGCGCTGGGCCACGATGAGCTTGGTGGAATCCTTGGCCTCGCGGGCGAGCGCGTCGCGCACTTCGCGGTCGGTCTTGAAATCGAGCGCGGAGAACGAGTCGTCGAAAATCAGGATTTCCGGGTGACGGTACACCGCGCGCGCAATCGACAGGCGCTGCTTCTGGCCGCCGGACACGTTCGAGCCGCCCTGGGCGATCGCGGCGGAATACTCGCCGTCCATGCGCTCCACGAATTCGCTGGCCTGGGCCACGCCGGCCGCGGCCTTGATGCGGTCCAGCTGCTCGGCCGGCATATCGGCGCCTTCCGCGGCCTTGCCGGCGGCGATCAGCTCGGCCTCGTGCGCCCGGCCGGGGTGGAGGTGTCCGCCATCTCGACATCCGACGGCTCTCCGGGCTGGTCGCCGTAGCTCACGTTGGAGGCCACGGTGCCCTTGAACAGCACGGACTGCTGCGGCACGTAGCCGATCTTGTCGCGCAGGGACTTCAGGTCGTAGTCGCGCACGTCCACGCCGTCGACCAGCACCTGGCCCTGGCTGACGTCGTAGAAGCGCGGCACGAGATTGATGAGCGAGGATTTGCCGGAACCGGTGGAGCCGATGAACGCCACGGTCTGGCCCTGCTTGGCGGTGAAGCTGATGCCTTCAAGCATCGCCTCGCGCGAATCCGGGTAGGTGAAGCTGACATTGCGGAACTCCACGGTGCCCCGCTGCCCGGTCTTGGCCACATCGGCGGCGGTTTTGGTGCCGTTCTCGACGATTGGCTCGGTGTCGAGCACCTCCATGATGCGCTGCGCGGACACGTCGGCGCGCGGCCAGAGCACGAACACCATGCTCATGAGCAGGAAGCTCATGATGACCTGCACGGAATAGTTGGAGAACACGACCATGTTGGAGAACACGGTGAGCTTGTCCTTGAGGCCGGCGGCGTCGATGAGGTAGGCGCCGATCCAGTAGACGGCGAGCATCAGGCCGTTCATGATGGTGTTCATCAGCGGCATCATGAACGCCATGACGCGGTTGGTGAACAGCTGGGTTTCGGTCAGCTCCTTGTTGGCCTTGGTGAATTTGGATTCCTGGTAGTCCTCGGCGTTGTAGGCGCGCACCACGCGCAGGCCGGTGAGGTTTTCGCGGGCCACGAGGTTGATGTTGTCGGTCAGGGCCTGCATGGCCTTGAACTTCGGCATGACCATGGCCATCATGATGACGATGGCCACCAGCAGGATCACCACGGCGATGCCGGTGGCGACCGTCCATTCGAAGCCTTCGCCGGCGATCTTGCACACCGCCCACACGGCCATGATCGGCGATTTGACGATGAGCTGCAGGCCCATGGTGATGAACATCTGCACCTGCGTGATGTCGTTGGTGGAACGGGTGATGAGGCTGGCGGTGGAGAACTGGCTCATTTCGGCCGGACCGAAGGATTCGACCTTGCGGAATTCGAGCGAGCGCAGGCGCTGCGTGAACGAGGCGGCCACGCGCGCGGCGATATAGCCGGTGATGATGGCGCAGGCCACGGAGCCGAGCGAGATGAGCAGCATCTTGCCGCCGGCGATCCAGATGTCCTTCATGTCGCTGCCCGGCGTCTCGACCAAGGTGGTGATGTCCGACATGTAGTCAGGCAGCTTCAGGTCGAAGTAGACCTGACCGACGATGGTCACCAGAGCGATGAGCATCTGACCTATCTCCGCTTTGGAGAGGTATTTCATGATGCGTAGCATTCGTTTCCCTTCCGGTGTTTTTGTTTTCGTTGTTGACGGTTGTTGATGTGTTGCTGATGTTGCTGATGCTGCCGATACACGCCGCGAGTTCGCGATGCCGCGTATCCCGATGTTCATTTATCTCTTATTGGCAAATTACTTACAGTGTGAGATATTACGCATGATGCTGTGTATTTCCTGAGAGCAAAACGCCGGAGCACCATCGCCAGGGCCGGGAACCAACGCGCGGCCGTGGCGGGGAGGCCGATCGCCCCGCCTCAGAATGGATCGGCTACGCCCCGCAGTCCGGATTCCCATCGGACAACGCCTTGCGACGGCGCTCTTCGTTCTCCGCGAACGCGGCACGCACCTCCTCGGGGGTCGGCCGCGCCTTGCCCGGGTGGCACACCGACATGTATACGGAGAATTCCGCGACCAGTTCGACGAGTTCGCGGGTGCGCCGCTCCCCCATCTGCGAGAAGATCCAGCAGACCGCCGACCGCAGTTCCTCCATGTCATGCCCCGCCCGGGTGCGTCCGGCCTCCGTCAGGTTCACGCGGATGATGCGCCGGTCATCGGGGTCGACATCCCGCGTGATCAGGCCCTTCTTCTCCAGAACCGACAACACCGTGGACACGCGGCCGGAACTCACCTTCAGCGCCGCGGCGAGCTGCGACGGCGTCTGAGTCCCCTTGCAGGACAACTCGTGCAGAACGAATGCCTCGCCATGCACCCCCCGGGTGAAGTCCCGCTGCATCTTGGAACGATTGCCCCATACGCTGGCGTACAGCTCGCTCAGCGCCTCCTGCTCGAATCCCATCAGCCACTCCCATGCTTGTGCTTCCCATGCTTTTGACGCGCGCGATCACGCGGTACGAGCGACGCGCCGCATGCACGGCCATTGCAGCCACACGCCGCCAGCATTCACGGCATGGGCACGTGTCGCCCGGATCTCACAACCACCGGTATTTTATCTCACACTATAAACAATTTACTACGCGAGATTTTTGGCCTGCCGAAACACCCGTTCTGCGGTTTGACATGCTGAAATACCCGGAATCGAGGCCTATTTCGGGTATTTCAGCATGTCAAACCGCAGAACGGGTGTTTGGGCATGCGAAAGCCGCCCTCTCCCGACACCGCCAGCACCGGCTCCGGCGCCACAGACCGATAACGCGGCACGACATGCCCAAAGAATGTGACGCGGCTAACAAAAACAAGGTTTCCCCTATGCCCATCGCGCAAAGAAGAGTAGCGTTATCAGTACCGGAACCGGCATCGCTGCCGCAGTACGGGGGAACCAAGGAAGGGGACATCATGGAACGCACTTCTTGCAGCATCGTCGGCTGCACGCATGAGGCGGTGGATTTTGGCATGTGCACCGAGCACTTTACCTCGTCGCTGGTGCACGGGTCGTTCCAATACTCCCCGCACAGCGCGCGCCCGTCCGCGAACTGAGAACAGGCGCCCTCACCCGAGCCGCGCCAGCTCCTCGTCCGTGAGCCGCAGCTCGGTCGCGGCGAAGGAATCCCTGATCTCATGCGGATTCCGGGCGCTGGGGATCGTGAACAGCCGATCGTAGCGGGTCAGTTCCCACGCGAGCACGACGCGCTGGTAGGAGACGCCCCTTGCGGCGGCGACCTCGCGGAACGGGTCGTAGCAGTGCCGGTCGAACGGATCGAGGAACCCGCCGAGCGGCGACCAGCAGACAAAATCAAGACCCAGCAAGGCGCAGTGCTCCATCGTGCGCTCCGGGTCCGGGTGCGAGGGGGAGAACTGGTTCTGCACGGCGATCAGCCGGTCGCCGAGAATCGCGCGAGCCGTATCGATCTGCGCGTTGTCGACCCGGGAAATGCCGGCGTAGCGGATCACGCCCTCGTCGAGCAGCTGCTTGAGCGCGCCGATCTGATCCTCGTAGGGCACCGCCGGGTCCGGGCCGTGCGAGTACAGCAGGTCAAGCGCGTCGACGCCGAGATGCCGCGCGGATTCCTTCGCGTCGCGGATCATCGTCTCCGGCCGGGAATCGGCCATCCAGCCATAGCGGCTGCCGGCGGCCTGCAGATGCTGGCGCCCGCCGCCCGTTGCCGAGGCCCGATCCTGCGAGGCTGACGCACCGGCAACCGCCTCGCAGGTGCGCCGGTACCCGGTCTTGGTGGCGACGAGCACCTCATCGCGGGGGCCGTCCCAACCGGCAAGCGCATCGCGGACCAGCCGCTCGCCGTATCCCATGTCCTCCGGAGTCCCGGTTCCGGGAGCGCTCGGCAGATAATACGACCATGCGGTATCGAGATAGCGCACGCCGCAGTCGAGTGCGGCGCGAATCGTCTCGAGCGCGGTGCCGCGGTCGGGGCGCCCCTCGATCGCAAGCGCCATCGTGCCCATGCCGAGGCGGGGGATGTGATATCCCGCGAAATCGACGGTGTTCGCGAAATCGGTCGCATGATGCAATGCTGTCATGCCACCATCTTCGCATAGGCGCGGACATGCGGCCGGGGGAGCCGGGCGGCCGGTCCGGCGCGCGGCATGCCGGTCGCCTCACCCCGTCCACCCCGCCCGCATGGCATGTCGCACGGTCGGCGCTATGATGGTAACGCAACCGAACGGGAGCCCGGATGGGCTGAGAGGAAGTCGCGAACTTCGACCGTCAACTTGATGCGGGTAATGCCGCCGTAAGGAAACGGGTTGGTCACGCCATATGGCATGGCGTTCGCGATGCACTCCCATCCATTCGAAGCATGTCAAGGCACGCACGCCGTGTCTGCACCGCATTGCTTCCGGCACGCACGGCGGCACCACGCGGACTCGTCATCGCGCTGGCGCACCGGCGGTTCCGCAAGCAGTCCGGGCGCAGCGCACCGGCGCAACGCCGCGATATTTCGTTCCAATAACCAAACATTGCCTTATAACTGAATATCGAATGACCAGGGTCATGAAGGGGCGCACCACCTCACAGGGTACGGCTGCTTCAGCGACCCTTTTTTATTACGCGCGCCGACGGGCCATCGCCGGCGCGCCGGAACAAGGGGATCACATGATCGTCAATGGCAAGGAAGAGCAGATCGAGACGCCGCTGAGCGTCAACGATCTGATCGAACGCCTGGGCTTCACGCCCGAGCGCGTCGCCGTCGAACTGAACGGGGCCATCGTGCCGCGCGTCAAGCGCGCCGAGACGATGCTCAAGGGCACCGACACCGTCGAAATCGTCACGTTCGTGCAGGGAGGCTGACGATCATGCCGATACCAGCAGGATTCACGCCATCCGCCGACGACGCTCAGCTCGCCGCCCGCGACGCCGCGTTCCACGGCACGCCCGACCCGACCACGCTCGTGTCCGAGCGGGAGATCCGCGACGCGCTGATCGAGCGCCATACCGAGGCCACGCAGAGCAAGCTGGACAACGCCCATGTGGCGATCGCCGGCTGCGGCGGGCTCGGCTCGACCGTGGCCGTGGCGCTCACGCGCATCGGCGTCGGCCATCTGCATCTGGTCGACTTCGACCGCGTGGATATGACCAATCTGAACCGTCAGCAGTACTTCCTCAAGGATGTCGGGCAGTACAAGACCGAGGCCCTGCGCGCGAATCTCGCGCAGATCAACCCGTTCGTCGACGTGCGCATCGACACGGTGAAGGTCACCGACGAGAACGTCGCCGAGCTGTTCGGCGACGCGGACATCATCTGCGAGGCGTTCGACGTGCCCGAGAACAAGACGCTGCTGGTCAACGCCGTGCTCGAGCAGCTGCCCGACGCCAAGCTCGTCTCCGCCTCGGGCATGGCGGGATTCCGCAGCTCGAACCTGATCTCCACCCGACGGGTGTCCCGCAACTTCTACTTCTGCGGCGACGGCGAGACCGCTCCGGTTCCGGGCGCCGGGCTGATGGCCCCGCGCGTCGGCGTGGTGGCCTGCCAGGAGGCGAATATGATCACCCGCCTGATCCTGGACGAGGAAGACGCCTGACAGCCGAACACGCACGACCGAACACGTACCACCGAACACGCAAGGACATACCATGACCGATAATCCAACCCTCGACGAGCTGGTCGGCACGGCCACGAACACCGCGGTCCTGCCCGAACCGGACGAGCACGCCTACGACGCGATCGCCACCGGCGACGCCGACCCTCTGGTGCTCGGCGGGCACCGGTTCACCAGCCGATTCATCCTCGGATCGGGCCGCTACGACCTGAACCTCATCAAGGCGACGATCGAGAACGCGGGAACGCAGATCGTCACCATGGCGCTGCGCCGCTGCCGCACCACCGAGAACAACCTGCTCGACTACATCCCCAAGGGCATCACGATGCTGCCGAACACCTCCGGCGCGCGCAACGCCGAGGAGGCCGTGCGCATCGCGCGGCTCGCCCGCGAGGTGTGCCAGACCGATTTCGTCAAGGTCGAAATCGAGCACGAGACCAAGTACCTGCTGCCCGACAACGCCGAAACGATCCGCGCCACCGAGATGCTCGCCAAGGAGGGATTCGTGGTGATGCCGTACATGTTCCCCGACCCGATCGCGGCGCGGCAGCTGGAGGAGGCAGGCGCCGCGTGCGTGATGCCGCTCGGCTCGCTGATCGGCTCGAACAAGGGCCTGCGGGCGCGCGACTTCATCGAGGTCATCATCCAGAACGCCCATGTGCCGGTCATCATCGACGCGGGCATCGGCCGGCCCAGCCAGGCCGCCGAGGCGATGGAAATGGGCGCGGACGCGGTCATGGCCTACACGGCCATCGCCTCCGCCGGCAACATTCCGCTGATGGCGCGCGCGTTCAAGCACGCGATCGCCTCGGGCCGCGAAGCGTATCTGTCGGGTCTCGGCACCGTGACCGAAGGTCACGCCGTGCCATCCAGCCCGACCAACGCCGCGGACTATCTGGCCCCCAGCGGTTCCGCCAACGCCGCGTGAGCCGCCACCGTATTAGGATCCCTTCCCGGGAAACCCGAATATGACAGAACGGCTGAGGGGAAATCCAGAACGTTACCGGATTGATACCCGATATTCGCGAGGCTTCTCCCCTCAGCCACTTCGTGGCAGCTCCCCTCTCTGAGGGGAGCCAGATCAGAGCGGGCATGGGTCACCCGCCCAAACCATGTTGGCGGCGGCGCCACGGCGCCCGCCGCATCACTCGTGCAGCGACGCCTTGAGATCGCGGTTCACGAAGCGGTCGTGCAGCAGGCAGTAGCCTCCGAACGCGACCAGCCACACCAGCCCGGCGATCGCGGAACCCCGCGTGTCGTCGGCCAGGAACAGCGTGCAGTACACGAACACGAAGAACACGATCGTGATCGTGTTGGTAACGCGATAGGCCGGCATCACGAAGCCGTCGGGGATGAAATCGGCCGAGAGGCGATAGCGCTGGTGCGCGACCATCGTGAGCACGTAGATGAAGATGATCACCGCGGACGAGGCGGACGAGAACAGCACGAACGCGCTCGACATGCCGGGGATCGCGTTGATGATCGGCGAGAGCAGGATCAGCGCCGCCGAGACCAGGATCGCCCGGGCCGGCACGCGGCGGCTCGAGACGACGCCGACCTTGCGGAACGTCGGCGACGGCGACTCGCTCGCCAGCTGGTACAGATGCCGACCGGCCGAGTACAGCAGCGAGTTCAGCGCGCTCGACGCCGCGGTGATCACGACGAAGAACACGAGCGCAGCCGCCCAGTTGAGCCCCGCATACTGGAACACCATGATGAACGGCGAGGCGAAGGAGCCGTCGGCGTTCGGCTTGAAGGTGGTCCACGGCACGATCACCATGATCGCGACCAGCGCGCCGACATAGAAGATGAGCACGCGCACGATGATCTCGTTGACCGCCTTGGGCAGCACCTTGCGCGGATTCTGTGTCTCGGAGACGGTGATGCCCACGAATTCGATCATCTCGTAGGCGAAGAACACCATTTGGAAGCTCATGAGGAACTTGAGCCAGCCGTTGGGCGCGATCGAGAAACCGGCGAAGAGGTTGTCGAGCCCGGCGTGGCCGGCCGGGGAGATGCCGTCCTGCCCGGTGATCTGCACGGCGTCGTAGTGGTACCCGATCACGACCATGACCACGGCGGTCGCGATCATCGCGCAGATCAGCGTGATCTTGATCATCGAGAACCAGAATTCCGCCTCGCCGAACACCTTGACGGCGATCAGGTTAATCGTCACCAGCGCGGCGAGGAAGCACAGCTCGATCAGCCATTTCCAATGGCTCAGATCCATGCCGAAGGTGTCGAAGAACGTGATGAAGTACGTGGACACGGCGGTGATCTCGCTCATGCCGATGAGCACGAGCACGATCCAGTACGACCATCCGGCGAAGGTGCCCCATCCGTTGCCGAGATACCGCGTGATGAAGTTGATGAAGGTGTGCTGGCTCGGGTCGCGGTACATGAGCTCACCGATCGCGCGCATCAGCAGGAACATGATGACGCCGACGCCGATGTACACGAAGATGATGCTCGGGCCGGTCAGCGCGATCGACTTGCCGGAGCCGAGGAACAGGCCCGTGCCGATCGTGCCGCCGATGGCGATGAACTGCACGTGCCGGTTGTTCAGCCCGCGGGCCATCTCGTTGCCCTTGTCGAGGCTCTCTACCGACGTGAGCCGGCTGCCGCCTTCCGCCGGTTCGGATGACCCGCCGCCGAGCCCGTTTGAGCCGTTGCTCCTGTTATGACCGCCGCCCATGCTTCACCTGTTCTTCCTCTGCTTCTTGCTCTTCTTGCTCTGTATCCCGCCTTGCTCCGGCAGGCTTGCAACATAGGTTCACACTGTATCATCGTCGCCGGGAGTTGGACAGGTTCGGCTCAGTTTCCGTCTTGTCCGCCCTCGGCTGCACTTCTTAGGCACATTGTTCGCTTCTTAGGCAGGCTCCGCCCGAAACCGGAGAACAAGATCCCAGTATTTCAGCGCCATGACAAGCGGTGCTCCACGATGACCTGCCTAAGAAGCGACCAATGTGCCTAAGAAGTGAAACGGAACCGTCCGAAACAGCCTCTACTCCACGGATTTGAGCGAACTGACCGGATCGATGCGGTCGAGCACCGGGTTGGTGAACAGCTGCACGAGCAGCGCGAACACCAGCGTCGCCGCGGCGGCGATCACATAGCTGTACCAGTGCACCTGCACCTCGAAGTAGATGCTGGGCATGCTCAGCGCGCGGGTCAGCAACCCGCCGACCGCGCGGCCGAGCGGCAGCCCGACCGCGATGCCGGCGCCGGTCAGGATCAGCATCTCCTTGTTCACGTAGGTGTGCACTTCGCGGTCGTAGAAGCCAAGCACCTTGAGCGTGGCCATCTCGCGCACGCGCTCGGATACGTTCGTGTTGGTGAGCGTGAACAGCACGGCGAGCGCCAATCCGCCGGCAAGCCCGACGATCAGCGCCACGACCGCGCTCATCAGCTTGAACGTGAATCCCCGTTCCAGATCGTCGGTGCTGGCCGCGCTGAGCACCGACGGGTCGCGCGACAGCTTGTCGACGTATGCGATGTTGTCGTCGGCCGTGCCGTCGAGGGTGGCGAGCATGGCGTTCCAGGTCAGCGGCGACGATACGCCGAACGCCTTCTTGTACAAGCTTTCGCTGATGTACACGTCCGAACCGATGAGATTGCGGATCACGGCCGAGACCTTCACCTCGCCGGGCCGCATCTCGCCGTCGCGCAGCATCACGCCGTCGCCGCCCGAAACCCCGAGCGCGTTGGCCGCGGACTGCGTGACGATCACGCCGTCGTTGTTCAGGACCTGCGTCGCATGGTCGCCGGCGACGTTCTTCAGCGTGACCATGTCGTTGAGCGCGCCGAGCGATTCGTCGGGGATCACCATGAGCTGTATGGTTTCGCCGGAGTCGCCGGCATCGAGCTCGCCGCTTTCGATCCGCAGGTCGAGCACCTGCTCGGTACGGCCGTCGGACTCGATGCGCTTGCGCATGGCATCTGCGTCGTCGTCTCCGCCGACGACCAGCATGTCGTAGTGGATGATGCCCTCGTACTGCTTGGGGCCGATTGTGTCGACCGTGTCGTTGATGGCCAGGCCGCACACGATAAGCGCGGTGCACCCGGCCACGCCGCCGACCGTCATGATCAGGCGGCTCTTGAACCGCGCGATGTTGCGCACGGTCACCTTGTTGAGGAAGCTGAGGCGCCTCCAGATCGGCGGGATGCGTTCGAGCAGCACGCGCGTGCCCGCCTTGGGCGCCTTGGGGCGCATGAGTTCGGCCGGTGTCTGCCGCATCTCCCCGACGCATGCGATCAGCGTCGCGGCCACGATGCCGACCACGAACAGGGCTATGCCGCCGGTGCCGGTGAACCAGTCGTATTCGAGGTGGATGTCGGGAATCGAGTACAGCCCTTCAAGCACGATCAGCAGGAACGCCGGGATGCCGAGGAACCCGACCAGCAGACCGAGGCCGCCGCCGACCAGGCACGCGAGCATGGCGAACAGCACGTAGCGCAGGGCGATGGCCGTGTGACTGTAGCCGAGGCCGGTGTAGGTACCGATCAGGCCGCGTTCCTCCTCGACCATGCGGGTCATGGTCGTCAGGCTCATCAGCACGGCCACGATCAGGAAGACGACCGGGAAGGCGCGCCCGATCGACTCGATCGAGCTGACGTCGGATTTGAGCGAGCTGAACCCGCCGATGGCCGACCTGGTCTGCACGTACCAGCGGGCGGCGGCGATGTCGTCGACGCGCTGCTGCTGTTTGGCGAATTCCTTGTCGGCCGATTCGCGCTTGGCGTCCAGCTGGGCCTGAGCGTCCTTGAGCTGGGTCTCGCCGTCGGCGAGCTCCTCCTCGCTGGCCTCGATCTGCTTGAAGCCCTCGCGGATCTGCTGGCGCCCCTGGCGGAGCTGCTCGGCCTGCGCCGACAACTGTTCGGACTGCTGCTCAAGCTGCGCGATCGTGGCATTGACGGCGGCGAGCTGTTCTTGCAGCTGCGCGACCTGCGAGGAGGATTCGTTAGCCTTCGCGCGCAGCTGGTTAGCGGTGTCGCGCGCTTTCTGCGCGGCTTGGCGCAGCGCGTCCAGCGCGGAGTCACGGGCCGTGCCGGCCGCGGAGCCATTGCCGCCGCCTTCGGATTCCGTGCCATCCGAAGGCGTGGCGCCATTATCGCCTTCATCGCCGGTGCCGCCGTTGGGCGGGATCGACGGAACCGTCAGCCCCTGCTCCGCGTTGCGCACCGCCTGCTCGGCCGCATCGGCGGCCTGTTCGGCGGCGGATGCGGCCTGCCCGGCCACTTCGCTCATCGTCTGCGCGGTGGCCAGCCCCTGCTGCAGCTGCGACTGCCCGTTGCGCGCCTGCGTCAGCCCGGCGTTGAGCTGGTCGCGCCCCTCCTGCAGCCGGTCGGCGTTGTTCTCCAGCGTCACCTGGCTGTCTTCGAGGGTCTGTTTGGATTCCTTGAGCTGCGTTTTGCCGTTGTCGAGTTCGGTGCGCTTATCGTCGATCTGCCGCTGCGCCTCGTCGAGCTGCTTGGCCGCGTCGGCCTTCGCCTTGTCGAGCGTGGACTGCGCCTCGTCCACCAGCGTCTGTCGGCGCGCCTGCTGCCGTTTGTTCTGCACGGTGTTGGTGATGCGATCGGCCACCTCGCGCACGGTGTCGTCGTAGTCGGATGAGAACGAGTCCTTGCCCCCGGCCCCTTCGACGGTCAGGCTGATCGCCGTGTATATGGTGCCGGTCACGCCGTCGCTGGGCGCGAAAAAGGTGTAGTCGGAGGCCAGCGACATGCGGAACGCGGCCGTGCCGATGCCGTCGGGGTTGCTCAGGTCCTTCGGGTCGAGCACCTCGCCGGTGATGGTCAGTTCCGTGGGAAAGCCGGGGGATGATTCCTCCGTGGAGGCATCCCCGGATTGCGCCGACGACGAGGCCGCATCGGCGGTTCCCTGCGACGTTTCCACCGGAGTGACGGTCAGCGTATCGCCGATGGCGAGCCCGCTGTCCATCAGGAATTTCTTGGCGACGGCGACCTCGCCGGCTTTGCTCGGCATGCGGCCGCTCTGCAGATAGGGCTGATCCAGCCCGTTGGTGCCGATCTCGCTGATCGTCACGGTCTTGTCGGTGCCGTCGACGGTGGTTTCCACGCTCTGGCTGCGCTCGGCCTGCACGGTTTTGACGCCCTTGACCTGCCTGAGCGCGTCCACGTCGTCCTCGGTCAGGCCGTAGGTGGACATCACCTGGATATCGTGCAGCCCTTGGGCGTCGTAGAAGCGATTCGCGGCCAGGAACATGTCGCGGCAGCCGGCATAGATGCCGGTCAGCACGGCGACGCCCAGCAGCGAGATCACGGCGATCGAGGCGAAACGCTTCCATCCGCGCAGCCAGCAGCGCAGGGTGTCCTTGACGAACGCGCAGGACATGCCGGAGCCCTTCGCCTTGGCGGCCGCGGGCCCATCCGTTCCGGCGTCACCGCCGCGGCCCGGCGCCATGCCGATGGCCGCCGTGTCGTACTCGGCGAACGCGTCCAGTCCGTGCACCGGCGCCTCGTTCGGGCCGGTTCTCCCATGCCTTGCCATGCCGGCCCCTACCATTCGATGTCGGCGATGGGCTGCGGCGAGGCGTTGCGCTCCTCGCTGGTCACCTTGCCGGAACGGAACCGGATCACCTTGTGCGCCATCGGGGCGAGCGCGGAGTTGTGAGTGATGATCATCACGGTCATGCCCTCGTCGCGGCAGAAATCCTGCAGCAGCTGGAGCACCTCCTTGCCGGTTTCATAGTCGAGCGCGCCGGTCGGCTCGTCGCACAGCAGCAGTTTCGGCTTCTTGGCGATGGCCCGGGCTATCGAGACGCGCTGCTGCTCGCCGCCCGACAGCTGCGCGGGGAAATTGCTGAGCCGGTCCCCCAGCCCGACCTTGCGCAGGGTATCGGCCGGGTCGAAGTGGTCGGGGCAGATCTGCGAGGCGAGCTCCACGTTTTCCAGCGCGGTCAGGTTCGGCACGAGATTGTAGAACTGGAACACGAAGCCGATATCGTCGCGCCGATAGGCGATCAGCTCCTTTTTCCGCAGGCCGGTGATGCCGCGCCCGCCGACGACGACCCGGCCCGACGTGGCGGTGTCCATGCCGCCGAGAATGTTCAGCGCGGTGGTTTTGCCGGCACCCGACTGGCCCAGGATCACGCTGAGCTCGCCCTGTTCGGCGGTGAAGCTCGCCTCGTCGAGCGCGCGGATCACGCTGCCGCCGGACGGGTACTCCTTGACGACCCGGTCAAATGCTATGTACGCCATCGCACGCCTCCCGCATGGTTCCCGCGCTCCTCCGCGCGTCTCCGCCCGCCGCCGGCATCGTTTTACGGGCGGACGCCGGCGATTGTTGCTATACTCAAGTAAAACAACACCATGTCGGTTTCGCAACCAACAGTCGGCTTATCTTGTGTCGGCCCGCGCGCCAGCCACGCGCGGCACGGCGCGCGGCACGGACGCCGCGACGGGCCGGCAGGGCAAAACCGGCAGGGCAGGAAAACCGGAAAGACCGGGAGGGGCCGGAAACCGACAGGACCGCAGACCGACATACCGGCAAACCGGACGAATCGACCACAGGGGGGACATCATGGCGAAAACACTGACCGACAGCCGGCGCACCCGGTACACGAGACGCACCATGCAGGACGCGCTGATCGAGCTGCTGCACGAGAAGACGCTCGGCGCGATCACCGTCAAGGAGCTGTGCGAACGCGCCGACGTGAACCGTTCCACGTTCTACGCGCACTACGACAGCATCGAAGAGATGATGCACGACATCGAGGACGAGACGATGGACTGGATCACGGGCGCGCTCGACCAGCTGCTCGCGCAGCCGGACGCCGCCGGCATCGAGCATATCATCGGGCACATCTGCCAATACATCGCCGACAACCGCAACCATCTGCGGGTGCTGATGAGCCCGCAGGCCGATGTGGGGTTCCAGCAGCAGCTGCTCGGGCTGATATACAGCCGGCACGCGATCGCCGAACAGCTGCAGAACGCCGCGGCCGACCCGGCCGAGGCGCAGATGCGCATGCGGTTCGCCGTCTCGGGCAGCATCGGGCTGCTGCAGTACTGGCTGTCCACCGATCTCGAGGCCTCGCCCGAAGCCGTTGCCCACACGATTTTCACCATGGGCATGCCGACCGGCAGGCGACGGCCCCGCCGGCCCCGGCAAGGCGCGCGGCGGAACGGCTTACAATCAGGCAGCATGGCGCGGATCAGGCAGACGCCTGGCACCGCCGGAACCACCGAAACCGCCGGAACCACACGGAACTACCGGAACCACACGCATGGGGAGAAGATGGCATGAATGCAGCGAACAAGCGTCCATACGCGCCGGCAGCGTCGCCGGACCAAACACCAGCCCCCGCGACGCTCCGCAAATCACTGAAAAACCGCCATATTCAGCTCATCGCATTGGGCGGGGCCATCGGCACCGGCCTGTTCTACGGCTCCAGCGAGTCGATCGCGCTGGCCGGCCCGTCGATCCTGCTCGCCTATCTGGTCGGCGGTCTGGCGATCTTCATGATCGTGCGCGCGCTGAGCGAGATGTCGGTCGAGGATCCGAGGGCCGGCGCGTTCAGCTACTACGCCACCCGGTACTGGTCGAAGCGCGCCGGATTCGTGAGCGGCTGGAACTACTGGTTCAACTACATCCTCGTGTCGATGGTCGAGCTGTCGGTGGTCGGCAGCTTCGTCAACTACTGGTTCCCCGCCATCCCGCAATGGGTCTCGGCGGCCGTGTTCCTGGTGGTGATCGCCGCCGCGAACCTGCTCGGCGTGAGCAAGTTCGGCGAGTTCGAATTCTGGTTCGCGATCATCAAGATCGTGGCCGTGGTCGCGATGATCGCCGGCGGACTGGCGGTGCTGGCGGCCGGGCTGCCGACCGATTCAGGCATCAGGGCAAGCTTCGCCAACTGGTTCGCGCTCGACGGCGGATTCCTGCCGAACGGGCTCATGCAGCGCACCTCGGACGGCCAGTGGACCGGCCTGCTCATGGCGCTGTGCGTGGTGATGTTCAGCTTCGGCGGCACCGAGCTGATCGGCATCACCGCCGGCGAGACGGAAGACCCGCGCACCACGATCCCGAAGGCCACGAACGGCATCATCTGGCGCATCCTCGTGTTCTACATCGGCGCGCTCGGCGTGATCATGGCCGTGGTGCCGTGGAACACGATCGACGGCAAGACCAGCCCGTTCGTGCAGATCTTCGATTCGGTCGGCGTGCACGCGGCCGCGGGCATCCTGAACTTCGTGTGCCTGACCGCCGTGATGAGCGTCTACAACTCCGGCCTGTACGCCAATTCGCGCATGCTCTACTCGCTGGCCAGGCAGGGCAACGCCCCCGAGATCCTCGGCCGGCTCAGCTTCCACGGCGTGCCGGTGGCCGGCGTGCTCGCCAGCGCGGCGGTCACCGCGCTGGCCGTGGTGGTCGTGTTCCTGTGGCCGGCGTTCGCGTTCAACTATCTGATGAGCATCGCGACCATCGCCGGCGTGATCAACTGGTCTATGATCATGGTCACCGAGATCCATTTCCGCCGCCACGTCGCCGCCGGCGACGGCCCGGGCGAGCTCGCCGGGCTGACCGGGGACGAGGCGCTTGGGCGCATCCAGTTCAAGCTGCCGCTCGCGCGCGTGATGCCGTACATCGTGCTGGCGTTCCTCGCGCTGGTGGTGGTGCTCATGTGCTTCTCGTCGAGCTACCGCATCGCCGTGATCGCCGGCGTGATCTGGCTGGCGATCCTGCTCGCCGCCTACCAGGCCACGCAGGCGCGCGGGAAGTGACGCCCACGCCGCCGGTATCATTGGCCGCGGTATCTCGACGGCGGCTGCCCGAAGCGTGAGCGGAACAGCCGGCTGAAGTACAGCGGATTGTCGTAGCCGACCATATCGGCGATTTCGGCGATCGGATAGACCGTGCTCTCCAGCAGCATGCGCGCCTCGTTGAGACGCAGATCGGTGATGTAGCGCATCGGCGGCACGCCCACCGATTCGCGGAAGTCGCGGATGAACCAGCTGACGCTCACCCCATGCTCGCGCGCATAGTCGGACACGCTGATATTCTCGGCGAAATGCCGGTGGAAATACTGCACCGCCTGCTGCACCATCGTCGACAGCCGGCGGGTGCCGGCATACCCGGCTCCGGCCCATCCGATACCGGCGACGCCGGTGATGCCGGCGAAATCATCCGCTTCGGTGCTTCGGGCATCCGACAGCGCGACCCCACCGGCCTCCATTCCGCCGCCCATTCCGCCGCCCATGCCCGCCGGCATCGCGCTTCTCCCGCTCGACTCGGCCACTTGGCGGCCGACCATCAACAGCAGATGGCACAGATCGTTCGCCACCAGCTCGCCGAACGACATGCGGCGCAATTGCAGTTCGCCGATCATACGATTGAACAGCCGCGCGTACTCCGCCGACGGCTCAAGATGGACGACGCCCCGGCCATCCGCGCCGGCGTTCCCATCCCCGGCCCCGTCAAAGCCGTCGAGCAGTCCGTGCATGCGGTCGCCGGTGAAATGCACCCAATACACCTCGGTGCCGTCGGCCGCGCGATACGCATACCGCTGCGGCTCGCCCGGCTCATAGAGCACCATCGTCCCGGCGCCCACACGCCGTTCGGTCCCTCCCTTGAGGAAAGTCGCATATCCTGCATGCACATACAGCAGCTGGTAGTCCCGGCGCCCGCCGAGACGGGTCGTGGCGAATTCGTCCCGCGTCACCATGCGGTAGCGGCCGCAGGCGGTGACCATCAGCGTTCCGGTCCGCACGATGTCAGCATCCACGCCGTACAGATAGCCGGCGTTGATATCCATGCCGCGTACGCTGCCGGTCAGTGCGCGCCCCAGCTCCGCATCGGCCGGCGCCGAGGCCGGTTTCGCGGCCGGTTCCGCGGGCGAGGGCAGGGATGCACCATGAGCAATCATTTTGTGCATATTATCACGCATAACCGCCATGGCGCTCCGCGTGCGGAAAGCGCATAATGGAATGCGGCATACGCAAGCGCACCACGCGCCTTGCACACGGACACGTCCGAAGGAGGGCCACCAGGCATGTTCATCCCTCGTTATTACGAAGACCTCAATAATCTGCATGTCGGCACACAGCCGAACCGCTCATACTACGTACCGGCGTCCGCACGGATGGACACGGTCGGCGAACGCCGCACGCAGTCCGACCGCTTCACGCTGCTCAACGGCGACTGGGATTTCCGCTACTACGCCAGCATCTACGATCTTGACGCCGAAGTGGCCGGCGCGCACGCGGCCGGGCTCCCGGCGTTCTGGGAGACGGGCTTCACCGGACTGGCGTCCGACGGGTTCGCGGAGGCCATCGACCACCGCACCGTCAACCGCGGCGATCTCGCGCCGGCCGGATTCACGTCGATCCCGGTGCCGAGCGTGTGGCAGAACCACGGCTTCGACTCCCACCAGTACACGAACGTCAGGTACCCGTTCCCGCTCGACCCGCCGTTCGTACCGCAGGACAACCCGTGCGGCGTGTACCTGCACGACTTCGTGCACACCGAGAACACCCAGGCTCCGCGCACCTTCCTCAATTTCGAGGGCGTCGACTCCTGCTTCTACGTCTGGCTGAACGGCGTGTTCCTCGGCTATTCGCAGGTGTCCCACTCGACCAGCGAGTTCGAGGTGACCGACGCGCTGGAGAACGGCGTGAACACGCTGGCCGTGCTCGTGCTCAAGTGGTGCGACGGCAGCTACCTGGAGGACCAGGACAAGTTCCGCATGACCGGCATCTTCCGCGACGTGTACCTGCTCGACCGCCCCGAATACGCGGTGCGCGACTACTTCGCGCACACGTCGATCTGGCGCAACGTCGATCCCGAGCTGCTCAAGGAGGGGCTGACCGACGCCGAGTACGATGCGGCGCCGGTCGACCACGCCACCGTCGACGTGGATTTCGCGTTCTTCGACGACGAGGACGTGCCGGTGACCGTGCAGCTGTTCGACGCCGCCGGCAGCCTGGTGGCCGAGACGCAGGCCGAGCCCATCGACGGGGACGCCGAGCCCGAAGCCGACGACGACACGACCGACGACGCATCGGACGGCACGCTGGAGGAGGGCACCGTCGAGTCCGTCGGCGAGGCCGTCGACACCGACGACGACGCGACCGACGCGGAATCGGCGCTGCGCATCGCCGCCGCGACCGGCACGGCATCCGCCGCCGCGTTCGATTCCGGCGCGACCGCCGGCGACAGCGCGTTCCTGCCGACCGCCCACGCGCAGCTCATCGTCGAGGCGCCCCATCTGTGGACCGCGGAGACCCCGTACCTGTACACGATCGTCTACACCACCGAGCATGAGACGATCACCGATCACATCGGCATCCGCGAGGTCAGCGTCGACGGCAACGTGGTCAAGGTCAACGGCAAGCCGATCAAGCTGCATGGCGTCAACCGCCACGATTCCGACCCGGTGACGGGCCCGGCGATCAGCGAGGAGCAGATCATGCGCGATCTGACGCTGATGAAGCAGCACAACGTCAACGCGATCCGCACCAGCCACTACCCGAACGCGCCGCACTTCTACGACCTGTTCGACCGGCTCGGATTCTACGTCATCGCCGAGGCCGACAACGAGAGCCACGGCACGGACGAGGTCATCGACAAGGATATGGGCTGGGACGCCAAGAGCGAGCGGTGGGCCCGCATCATCGCCGACAATCCGGCGTTCACCGCGCCGACCGTCGACCGCGCGCAGCGCAGCGTGGAACGCGACAAGAACCACGCGAGCATCATCATGTGGTCGATGGGCAACGAGTGTGCCTACGGATGCACCTTCGAGGCGGCGCTCGCCTGGACGCAGACCTTCGACCCGAGCCGCCTGACGCACTATGAGAGCGCGCGGTACGTGACCGGCGACCGCGAGTACGACTTCTCCCACATCGACGTGCACAGCCGCATGTACCCCTCCCTCGCGGAGATCGAGCAGTACTTCTCCGAGGAGGGGCCGCGCACGCCGGACGGCAAGCGCGACGGGTCCAACGGCGACGACGGCGACAACGGCATCAAGCCGTACGTGATGTGCGAGTTCTGCCACGCGATGGGCAACGGCCCGGGCGATCTGGAGGACTACTTCCAGCTCATCCAGCGCTACGACGGGCTGGTCGGCGGGTTCATCTGGGAGTGGTGCGACCACGCCATCGACCGCGGCACCTCGCCGGCCGGCAAGCGCGAGTACGCGTACGGCGGCGATTCGGGCGAATACCCGCACGACGGCAACTTCTGCATGGACGGCCTGGTGTACCCGGACCGCACGCCGCACACCGGCCTGCTGGAGTTCAAGAACGTGTACCGCCCGGTGCGCGTGGCCGACTTCGACGCGGCCGCCGGCACGGTGACGCTGCACAACTACTGGGACTTCCTCGACGCCGCCGATGCGAACATGGCGCTCGAATTCACGCTCATGGTGGACGGCGAGCCGGTGGCGGAGGCCTCGTGGGAGGCCGATCCGCAGGCTGGCGAGGCGTTCCGCGCCGATCGCCCCGGCAACTGGGTCCCCACGGCGCCTTCGATCGATCCCCATGGAGAGACGACGGTGCCGCTGCCCGTCAAGATCCGCGCGGCGATCGACGATCTGGACGCCGGCAAGGCCACGCTGCTCGTGCAGTACTATCAGCTGCCCGGCAACGACGCCGTCGAGGCCGGATTGCTCGGTTTCGACGAGTTGTCGGTGCCCACCGGCGACAACCGCAACCAGACCGTGGTGGCCGCGCTCGAGGAAGCGCGTCATTCCAACGATGCTTCGCCCGATGACGAGCCGGATGAGGCCGCTCTCGCGGATGGCGCACCGACAACTCTCGACTCCGATGCAAAGGACGGCGCCGACTGCACCGACACCGCCGATATCGACGACGATGTGGTGGAGGTTTCGGAATCCGCGGCCGCGATCACCGTGGAATCCCCCGACTTCCGTTACGTGATCGACAAGCGCACCGGCCTGTTCTCGTCGATGACGTATGCGAACCGCTCGCTGCTCGACCGGCCGATGGAGCTCAACGTGTGGCGCGCGCCGACCGACAACGACCGCAACGTCCGCCACGAGTGGGAGCTCGCGCAGTACGACCACGCCTACGCCCGCGCCTATGCGACCGAGATCCTGGTCGACGAGGACGATCTGGTGTTCGCGCCGGCCGCCTCCTCGGCCGCCGGCCCCGCCGCCGACGTCACCGCCGAGGACGAGCAGGATCTGCTGGTGGCCGCGTTCGGGGCTTCGGACGATCCGGCCGCCAACGGCTCCGATGCGGCCGGCACGCCGGATGCCGCGCTGGTCGACGGCGATATCACGGTCAACGTGACGATGGCGCTGGTCGCGCCGATCGTGCAGCGCATCGCCGACATCGACGCCTCGTGGACGATCCATCCGAACGGCGCGGTGAAACTGACGATGGACGTGAAGCGCGACACGAGGTTCCCGTTCATGCCCCGCTTCGGCCTGCGCCTGTTCCTGCCGAAGGCGATGAGCAAGGTGACGTACTGCGGCCTCGGCCCGGCGGAGAGCTACGCGGACAAGCGCCGCGCAAGCTACCACGGCGTTTTCTCGGGCACGCCGGAATCGATGTTCGAGCCGTACATCAAGCCGCAGGAGAACGGCAACCACCACGACTGCGACTGGGCGAGCGTCGAAACCGCCGACGGCTCCGCGTCGCTGACGGTGCTGGGCGGGGATTCGACCTTCGACTTCCAGGCCCTGCCGTACACGGCCGAGGAGCTCACCGCCAAGGCGCACAACAGCGAGCTGGAGCCGTCCGCCTCCACCGTGGTGTGCGTGGACTACCAGCAGTCCGGCATCGGCTCGAACAGCTGCGGCCCCGCCCTGCTCGAGCGGTACCGCCTCGACGCCGAACGATTCACCTTCGAGGTCGCGTTCCTCCCGCAGGCGTAGCGGCTCGCAACGGCTGTATGGGGGCGCCGCACGGCGCCCCCCTGGCTTCCAAATGCGAAAATCCTTCACAGCTTCCCACGCGGGAAGCTGTTTTTTCTTATGGATGCATCCGCTATGAGTGCGTTCCATCCCATTCCCGCTTGCGGCTCCAATCACTAACCAACAACACGCTGATACACAACCGGTTAAGTATCACTTTCCGAGTTTTTTTACCTACAAAACATTAGGATTTCGCCCTTTTCTTTCTGGGAACACATTGAAAGTACGCTGATTATATCTATACTTTTACTCAACCGGTTAACTCAATGCAGAGCGCTCGAAGCCGAGCAGGTTCGCCGGAAGAAAGGAAAACCACATCCATGCCCATCACACCATCCACCACGCGCCGGCGTTTCACGGCAGTCGTGTGCGCACTTGCCATGGCAACAGCGGGCGGCGGTTTGTTGTCCGGCACCGCCATGGCCACGGAACAGCCCGCGCAGGCACCAGCCACCGCATCGACGGTCAATATCGCCGATACGCATGCCACCCCCGAAACCAAGGATCTGTTCGCCAAGCTGAGGGATAACGGCGGCAATACCCTGTTCGGGCATCAGCATGCCGTGGACTATGCCATCTCCACACCCGAACAGAACAAGGGAACCAACTCCGATGTCTATGCGCTGACCGGCAAGTACCCGGCGATGTGGGGCATGGACACGCTCTCCTTCTACGGCTATGAGGGGCCCGGCTCGCAGGATGCATCCATCGATGAGAACATCACCAAGATGGCCGACGAGGTCCGCCAGGCGGACAGCATCGGAGCCATCGTCACCTTGTCGTCGCACTGGTACAACCCCGCCACCGGAGGCAACTTCAACGACACCACGCGCGCCGCGGACCGCCTGCTGCCCGGAGGCGACCTGCAGCCCAAGCTCAACGAATATCTGGACGCCGTGGCGCGGTTCGCGCAGGAGTCCAAGCGTGCGGACGGAACGCTGATCCCCATCATCTATCGTCCGCTGCATGAAAGCAACGGCGCCTGGTTCTGGTGGGGCGCCGGCCACGCCACCGACGCGGAGCGCATCGCGCTGTACCGGTACATCGTCGATTACCTGCGCGATACCAAGAATGTGCACAACCTGCTCTTCGCCTACTCCCCCAACGGCACGTTCAACGGCGACGAACAGCGTTATCTCGCGGCATACCCGGGAGACGAGTACGTGGACGTGCTGGGCTACGACCTGTACGACAACGATTCGGCGGATACCGTGGCTTGGGCCAAGGGCGCGGTGACCGATCTGGCCATGATCGTGCGCAAGGCGCGCGCCACTGGCAAGATCCCCGCCATGACCGAATTCGGCCCATTGGGCAACAAGGGAGTCACCGGAAACGTGACCGACCCCGAATGGTTCACCCACGTATTCGACACCATCAAGGCCGATCCCGAGGCCCGTGGCATCGCGTACATGCTCACTTGGGCGAATTTCGGCACCGATAACGCATTCGTGCCGTGGGAAGGCAATGCGCTGGCCGATGACTTCGCCACGTTCGCCAAGCGCCCCGGTCTGGTGCTGGCCAGCGGCGAGGCCAACGATTTCTCCGGCTCTTACGAAGCCGTGCCTTACACCCCGGTCGTGCACTTCGCCAACCCGGTCTCCAGAACCCGCATCGAACAGCAGACCACCGACATC
>SKEZ01000359.1_pt1 | contig 38026 bp, 29 predicted proteins | sample 4843881 | NCBI WGS metagenome assembly SKEZ01 (sample SAMN11008796, study PRJNA524170) | human gut metagenome | isolation source: fecal sample from pouch patient p1, p46 | place: Israel: Tel-Aviv | reverse complement strand
CGCTAGTTCCCACGTTCCCCTCCTCCTGCCATGCGACTGCGCTCCCGGTGCGCGTCATCGTGAAGAACGATGACGCGCACCGGGAGCGCAGTCGCTGAAGGGCCGGGACTCAGTCGTGCAGACGGCGCACGGCCAGAAGCGAGGCGGCGACGCCCGCAAGCACGATCGCGACGCTGCAGATCCATGCCGAGCTCACGCCGGTCGCCGCGAGCGGCGACTGCGTCTGGTGCTGCGCAGGCGTCGCGGCCGCCGGAGCGGACGGCGTCTTGGACGCCGTGCCGGTCGTCGGCGCCGGGGCGCTCGGTGTGGTCGGCTCCGGAGCGGGTTCGGTCGGTCCCGGCGTCGGCTCGTTCGGCTTCGGCGACGGCTCCGGATCGCGGCGTCACCGGTTCCTCCGGCTTCGTCTTGGTGTCGGTCGCGGCCACGTCCACGGTGGTTCCTCCGGCCTGCGCCGCATCCTGGAACTGCTCGTAGGTCACGTGCAGCGGTTCGCCAATCTCATAGCTGTCGGGGGCGGTCGTCTCGGTGAGCGTGTAGTCGTCGGCGAGCAGGCCGTCGACCGTGGCCTCGCCGTCCGCGTCGGTCGTCAGCGTGCCGACGACCGTCTGGCTGCGGTCGCGCGTCACGGTGTAGACGGCTCCGGCGAGCGGCGTGCCGTCCGCGGCGTCCGTCTTCGTCAGACGGATGCCGTAATGGTAGCCGTTCGCCTCGCCGTCGGCCGTCTGCCACTTCACCTGCCACGTGTACGGGTGGTCCTCGCCGTTGAAATGGCCGTTCGCCGCATTGTCGAACAGTTCGCCGTTCTGCGGCGTGTACGCCACCTTCACCTTGTACAGCACGAAGGCACCCTTGCCGGGCAGGTTGGGCAGCGAGATGGAGAAGCCGCGCCCGTCGTCGGTGAAGGTGCGGGGGCATTGGTCGGTGATGTCCTGCTGGTTCTCGAGCTGATAGTGGCCTTCGTTGTCGAGCGTGAAGTCGCCGAGCTTGACCGCGAAGCTCTCGGGAAGGTATGACGCGGCCGGGGTCTCCAGCGTATCGGTGAGCGTGACGTCGTGCATGTCGATGCCGGCGCCGTTCACGCGCATCGCGTACTGGATCTCGTCCGGCGTGCTCGTGTCCTGCCAGCCGTACTTGGCGAAGGTCTCGTTCGGATCGTCGCCCTGCATCTGCCCGACGGTGATTGTGCCGCAGTCGACGGGCTTGTTGTCCACGAGCAGGTCGAACGGATGGTCTCCCTGGGCCGGTTCGTTGTTGGGGTCCATCTTGAACGTGAAGTGCAGCGAGCCGGTGATGTTCGAATGATCATCGACGTAATCGGTGTACGTCATCGTCATGGTGCTGGCGTCGCGGGTCACCGTCGCGTGCGCGACGGTGACGCCGGTGCTGGAGGTGACGTCGAACGTCGAGTCCGAATAGAACACGAAGCCGGCGGGCAGCTGTATGGTCGATGTGTCGCCCGCGTGGAACGCGTTGTCCGGCACCCTGAACTCAAGGGTGAGCTGCACGCCCTCGGTGTCGACGATGGTCGTCTTCGCGAGCTGCGACGACGTGATTTCGAGCGCACCGCCGTCCGTCCCGTCGGCGGCCGACGCGGTCGACGGCGCCAGGAACGTGAACGGCAGCGCGATCGCCATCGCGGCGATCAGTGCGATGATGGTCGCGAGCACCCCCCGGGTTCGGCCATGACTGTTGGAATCATTGGTTGTCATGTATGGTCTCCCCTCCTTGTGGCAAGGTATGCCGAAAACCTTCCATACCATGCAATACACGACAGCCGTGGCGCGTCATGCGCATTCTCGTGCAAAGCCTAATTCTTTTTCCATGTACAGACATGGCGCGCCGGCGGGCCGTGCGCGGCGCGTAACACGCCATTAATCTCCCGACCCGGTTTCTTTACGGCATCGTAACCGTGCGCTGGCGAGTGGAAACGCCGCGCCGAGCACAATCGAAGTACCGCAGGCGGTCGGGCATACGACGCATCGGACGCCTGCCACGGAACCGAGGAATCGAGGTCATCATGCAAGCGATCGTAAGTCTGCTCGACAATCCCGTAGATGTCGTCTCGCTGAGCGCGTTCGGCGGCCTGACGAAAGGCTCGCCCGCTCCGCACTGGCTGTTCCGCGGGGTGTGCGGCGCGTGGGGCATCGAACCCGAGCGCGCCGAACTCAATCTCATCACCGTCTCGGAGAACGCGACATTCGTGCTGCTGCTCGACGGGCGGCCCGGAGGCGGTCGCCTCCGAAATCGCATGGCTCGCCGCCCTGCACGAAATCGACGGCGTGCGTCTCATCGATCCGGTGCCCACCGTGCGTGGCACATTCGTCACGAAGATCCGCGACCTGAACGGCGTGGGCTGGATGGTCGTCTCCACGAAATTCGTGGAAGGCACCGTGCTTGAAGACCTCGACGACCCCTCGCGGTACTACCGCACGATCGGCGAATGGTCGGCCAAGTTCCATGAACAATCGCGCCACTGGAACCGCCCGTTTGGTTTCAAACGGTTCAACTGGGGCATCAGCGACATGGTGGGTGCATCCCCGCGCTGGGGCCGCTGGGAGACCGCGGACCTGAGCGACACCGACCGCCACCTGTGCGAACATGCGCTCGATGCGGCACTGGCCGTGATGAACACTTACCCGCGCAACAACCATACATGGGGTCTGATTCACGCCGACCTGCGCCCCAGCAACATCATCCGCGCAGACAACGGCGACCTGACCGTCATCGACTTCGACGACGCCGGCTACAGCTGGTACCTCTACGACTACGCCTCGTCGCTCAGCTTCGTCGAACACAAGCCCTACGCCCCGCAGCTCGCCAAAGCCTGGCTCGACGGGTACGTGAGCGTGGCCGGGCCGATGTCTTCCGAGGAACTGCACGTCATGTCGGCGCTCTCGATGATCCGCCGCCTGCAGATGCTCGGCTGGACCACGAACCACCGCGAAGACGCGCTGCCCGAAGGATTGGCCGCCGAACAGGCCGCCGGCACCGTGCAATGCGCGCGCAACTACCTCGCGGACGCCCAGTGGCTGCTGCGGTAGCCGCACCCAAGACTCACCATCCAATCCATCCAACAACCCAACCAAACAACCAATAACCCAACCAACACAGTAGGAATCCATGCAATAACGCATACCGACAATCGAGAGGCAGGCGATCACCATGTCATCGTCCAGTATTTCAGGAACCGGCCTTGGATCGGTCACCTATGTGGCCACCGACAAGGATTACTTCAAGAAGCGCCAACTCAAGCGCACCGCGGGGGCCTTCGGCCTGTGGGCCATCGGTGTCTCCGCCGTCATCTCCGGAGATTTCTCCGGATGGAACGGCGGCATCGCCCAAGCCGGATGGGGCGGCTTCCTCATCGCCGCCATCGTGGTCTACGTCATGTACGTGCTCATGCTCAACTCGATCAGCGAAATGGCGTCCGCCATGCCGCACACGGGCGGCGCCTACTCGTTCGCGCGAGCCGCGATGGGCCCGTGGGGCGGCTTCTTCACCGGGCTGGCGGAAACCGTGGAATATGTGATGACCGCGGCCACCATCGTCTACTTCTCGTCCGCCTACGCAGACGCGATCCTCTCCGACCTCACCGGCTTCTCGCTCACTGGCGCCGGGTACCAGTGGGTGTGGTGGCTCGTCATCTACGCCATCTTCGTGACCCTCAACTGGGTCGGCGCCGAAACATCATTCCGCTTCGCGCAGGTCGTGTCGATCGCCGCGCTCGCCATCGTCGCGTTCTTCGGTGTGAGCGCCGTGTTCAGCGGCTCGGTCGACTTCGCCTCGCTGTTCGACATCGCGCCCACCGCCGGCAACAACGTGTTCCTGCCCTTCGGCGTCGGCGCCATCTTCTTCGCGATGCCGTTCGCCATGTGGCTCTTCCTGGGCATCGAACAGCTGCCGCTCGCCGCCGAAGAGGTGCGCGATCCCGAACGCAACATCCCCAAGTCGTCGCGACTGTGCATCTTCACCCTCGGCATCAGCGCGCTCGTCGTCGTCTTCCTCAACCCCTCGGTCATGGGCGCCGCCGCGCTCTCCGGCTCCGATGAGCCGTTGCTCGACGGGTTCCGCGCAGTGCTGCCGAGCAATCTTGCCGCCGTGCTCTCCGCGTTCGCGCTCATCGGACTGCTCGCCTCGGTGCAGGGCATCACGTTCGCGTACGGCCGCAACCTGTATTCGCTGAGCCGCGCCGGCTACTACCCGGCATTCCTTTCGCTCACCGGCAAGAAGAAGCCGCCGTACTGGGGCCTCGTGGTGGGCGCGGTGATCGGGTTCGCCGCCCTGTTCATCATCGCGTACGGCGGTGAGGGCGCCGGTTCCGTGGTGCTCAACATCGCCGTGTGGGGCGCGGTGCTCGCGTACCTGCTCTCGTTCGCGATCTTCGTGGCCGTGCTGCTCAACCCCGACTACCGGCTCGCCGTGTATGTGATGGTGGGCATCTACGTGGCCGCCACCGTGTTCTTCGCGCTCTATGGACGCAAGCACCTTGTGCTCTCACCCGAAGAGGAGTTCGCGGCTTCCGGCGGCACCGCGGCATACAAGACGCACGACTGACGCCGCACACCACCAACACCACTTGTGAACCAATAAAGGAGACATGGCCATGGCAACTCGCTCCACCATCATGGACACCAACAGCTTCCGCCCCGAGATGGCGGCGGCTCTCGACCCCGAAACACGCCGCCTGACCGAGGAACGCGATGTGCTCGGCCCCGCATACCGCCTGTTCTACCGCACGCCCGTGCACTTGGTGAAAGGCGAGGGGGCGCATGTGTGGGACGCCGACGGCACGGAGTACCTGGACGTCTACAACAACGTCGCCTCCGTCGGCCACGCCCACCCGCGCGTGGTGGAAGCGATTGCCCGCCAGGCCTCACTGCTCAACACGCATACGCGCTACCTACACGAGAACATCCTCAACTACGCCGACGATATCCTCTCCACGATGCCTGACGAGCTCAACCGCATCATGTTTCAGTGCACCGGCTCCGAAGCGAACGATCTCGCCGTGCGCGTGGCGCAGGCCTACACCGGTGGCGAAGGCGTGATTGTGACGGCCGAGGCCTACCACGGCAATTCCGCGCTCACCTCCAAACTCTCACCGGCCCTCGGTACCGCGCAGGATCTGGGGCTGACCATGCGCATGATCCCGACGCCCGACACATACCGCCTGTCCATCGACGGCAAGCCGGCCAGCGCCTGCACAGCGGAGGAATTCGGTGGCTGGATGGCGGCCGAGGTACGCAAAGCCGTAGCCGACATGAACCGCCACGGCACCAGGTTCGCGGCGTTGCTCGCCGATTCGATCTTCTCGTCGGATGGCGTCTATCCCAATCCGGTCGGCTATCTGCAGCCGGTCATCGACACCGTGCACGAACTGGGCGGCGTATGGATCGCCGACGAAGTGCAGCCGGGGTTCACCCGCACCGGCGCCGCGTTCTGGGGGTTCGAACGGCAGGGGATCGTGCCCGACCTAGTCACGAGCGGCAAGCCGATGGCCAACGGCCTGCCCACGTCGCTCATGGCCGCACGGCAGGAAGTGCTCGAGCCATTCGCCGGCTCCATCCCGTACTTCAACACCTTCGGCGGCAACCCCGTGTGCATGGCCGCAGCGCAGGCCACGCTCGACGTGATGCGCAGCGAAGACACGATGGGCAACGCCAAGCGCGTGGGCGCGGTGTTCAAGCAGGCGGTCACCGACCTCATGCCCGCCCACCCGTGCATCGGCGACGTGCGCGGCGCCGGCCTGTACATCGGCTGCGAAATCGTCAAGCCGGGCACCAAGGACCCCGATCAGGCCGCCGCGCTCGACATCCTCGAGACACTGCGCGCGCACCATGTGCTCACGTCGGTGTGCGGCCGGTTCGGCAACATCCTCAAACTGCGCCCGCCGCTCGTGTTCAGCGAGCAGGACGTGGACTGGTTCATGAGTGCCTTCACCGACACACTGCAGGAACTCGGTCTGTAATATGGAGCAACCCAACTCCACCACCGCCACGCGCACGAACGTCGAAGACGTCGTGCGCGTTGTGCGGCAGATCATTGCGCAACGCGAACTCATGCCGGGTGAAAAACTCGGCACCGAGCGCGCGCTCGCCGAACTGCTTGGCGTTTCGCGCTCGAATCTGCGCGTGGCGCTCGCCGAACTCGAATCGAATCACGAGATTGTGCGAAAAATCGGCCGTGCCGGTGGCATCGTCGTCTCCGACGGCCGGTTGGAACGCAATCTCAACACTGTGGAATCACTCACGCAGATCGCCAAGAGGCAGGGATGGGCGCTCCAGTCCATTGTGCTCAGCGCCGTCGTGGCGCCGGCATCGGCGTCCGACATGCGGTTGCTGCGGCTGCCCGCGGACCGGCCGACGGTGTATGCGGTCACACGCCTGCGCATGCTTGGCGATGCCCCGCTCTCTGTGGAGACGAACCATCTGCCCGCATATCTGTTCCCGGGGTTCCTCAACCGTGACCTGAGCATGTCGTTCTACGGGCTGTTCCAACAGGAATACAAGATCCGACCGCAGCGCGTGGATGAGACGCTCGACTATGCGCCGGCTTGCGAGGCGGCGGCGCAACGGCTGCATGTGCCGGCCGGCGCACCGACACTGCGGATCAACCGTGTGGCCTATGACCAGCAGGGCCGGCCGTGCGAGCGCGCCACCGATGTGTATGACGCGAACCGCATCCGGTTCACGATGCACCATTCGGGTTTCGTGCGGCTGTCCGCATCGCAGCAATGCTGATGGGGCCTGCACCCTTGTGCGTAAAGGTGCCGGCCCCATCAGGGAATCAGGAAAGGGAAAGGGACGAGTGCTGCTGTGACTTCCTAGGTGTTGGGTGGATATCGGTATAGGCGGAGTGCGGGCGCATCACTTGACTGTGAAGCCCTGCTCGGTGCCATACTCCCTGAGGGCCTTCTGCCAGGCGGCCACCCCTTCGGAGAGCGGTTGGCCGGAGGTGTACGACTTGCCGAGGTAGTCGCCGAAGATGCTGCGCGCCTTGACCTCGAACGGTAGGAACTGGTAGCCCGTGAGCACATCTTCCGCCGCCTGGCCAAGCACCTCGTTGTATTTCTGACCACCGAAATAGTCCACCTGATCACCATCGGAGTTCTTCACAGTGGTCGCGTTCTTGAAGTAATCCGCATCGAGCGAGGCTTTGTCAGCGGGGAATGCACCCGCTTCCACGCGTGTTTTCACGCCGTCGCCGTGATTGGCGTACTCGATGAAGTCATAGGCTGCCTGCGCCTTCGGCGAGGAGCTGAGGACGGCAAGCGAGGATCCACCGTTTTCGGCGTTGGCTTTGTTGCCATCCGGAGTCGGCATGAGCGTCACGCGCCACTTACCGGCGCCGGCAGGGGCGGAATTCGCGAGGTTGGCAGGCATCCACGCACCGGTGAACAGTGAGGCGATCGTGCCGTCGGACATGCCCTTGAACCACTCCTCGGACCATCCGGTGGTCTTCGTGTCGAGGAGCTTCTCATCGAGCAGTTTCTGCCAGAAGTCTTCGAATGTCTTCACACCTTTGTCCCCAGTCAGATTGATGGTGACTTCGGTGCCATCGTTGGATGTCTGGAACGGCTTGCCTCCAGCGAGCCATGTCATTGAGTCGAAGAACCCGGCGTCGCCGGAATCGGACGTGATGTAGTAATCCTCACCGAGGGCGTGGATCTTCTTGGCCGCCTCATAATACTGGTCCCATGTCTTGATCGATTCGGCGTCCACACCGGCTTTGTCGAAGATCTCCTTGTTATAGAAGAACGCCATGGGGCCTGAATCCATGGGCAGGCCATATACTTTGCCGGACATCTGCACCGAGGACCACGGTCCTGGCGTGTAGTAGTCCTCATAGCCTTTCGTCTTGTCGGTGATGTCGAGCAGATTGCCTTTGATGGCGTATTGCGGCAAAGCGTAATACTCGATCTGCGCCACATCCGGCGCGCCGGAACCGGCTTCGATGGCATTGTCGAGCTGGGTGTATTCCTTGGTGTTGGTGCCCACGTTCTTCAGGTCGACTTTGATGCCGGTCTTCTGCTCGTAGTCCTTGGCCACTTGGGTCAGGGTGGGCTCCCATGCCCATACGGTGATTTCCTTGACATCGTCTTCTTGCTGCGGTTGGGCGTTGCCTGAGTCCGACGATCCGCCGCAGGCGGCAAGCGGGACAAGCATGGCGAGTGCGCCTGTAAAGGCGATGGCGCGTGTGGGGAACTTCATTGTTCTTGCCTTTCTTTCCGAGCGAGAGGGGTGGCGGTGGCGAAGGATTGGTTCCTTGGTTGACCGGCCGCTGTAGCTCCGCTACTTCAGGAGAGTAGCACGATATGAATGTTTACGCAAACATATAGCACTAATCCTAAAAATCAATAGTTAATCTTTCTTCTGTATTGTTTTATAGATAACGCAAACATGCATTGGGGAGAGATTGGTCATGGCCGGTGGGCCGTGACAACGACACCGTTCGGTTTGAGACTGGCAGTGCCGTCTCCTGTGGTTTCGGCGTATGACGCCGCCACCGGTTCGCCGTGCAGTTCCGCATCCACGGTCATGTCACGCGACCGGTTGAAGGTGAACTCGAATGTGGTGCCGTCGCTGTGAGTGCGCACGACGCGCAGCAGGTCTCCCGTGCCGGTCCGTGTATACGCGATGCCGAGGGCGTCGAGGATCTCCGGCAGTGAGGTCGCGATGCCGTCTTTCCCGAGTTTGCCGCCGACATATGCGAGCGCGCCTTCGCCGTATGGGTGCACGGTGATGGCGGGCAACCCGTTCATGCCGGTGTGCTCCGGTGCGGTGAAGGTCGCAAGCACGCGCGTGCCGTCTTCGACACCGGTGATCACATCGGCGAGATCATGGGCCGTGGTCCCGTTGCTCAGGTCGAGATGATCGAGTGCGCCGGGGTAGAGGTCCGTGAGCGGGCAATGTTCTTCGACGCGCACGCCTGCCACATCGTGGAGCAGCCCAGGCCAACCCCCCGGAAACAGATGATCCTGTTCGTCGGCTATGGCGCTGTAGTATGTGACGATCGCATGGCCGCCGCGCTTTACGAACGAACGCAACCGGTGCGCCATCTCCTCGCTGAACAGGTAGACGCATGGCACGATGACCGTATCGTATCCATCCCAAGGCGCGCGGACGGGCAGCACATCCGCGTTGATGCCGTGGTCGGCGAGCGCGGAGAACCAATCGAGCGGCTCGGTCCAATGCCGCACCTTCTGGTTCGGTGTGGCCGTGTGCTCGCTCGCCCACTGCGAGTCCGCATCGTAGATGATGGCGGCGGGCGCCTGGCGCACGGTGGAGCCGAGCAGCCCTTCGTCGGTAAGTGCGCCCAGCATGGAGCCGAGCGTGCACACATCGCGGAAGACCTGCGTGTGTTCCCCCGCAATGGGCACCATGGACGAATGGAACTTCTCGGCGCCGGCATTCGACTGGCGCCATTGGAAGAAGCAGATGGCGTCCGCGCCCATCGCCAGATGCAGCAGAGAGTCGCGGATCAGCTGGCCCGGTTCTTTGCGCGGGTTGACGGGGCGCCAATTCACGGCGGATGTGGACTGCTCCATGAGGAACCACGGCCGTTTGCGCGCGATGCCGTCGACGAGTGAGGCCGAATAGGCGAGCTCATCGATATGCGCGTCACCGGGGGTGAAATAGTGGTCGTTGGCGACGAAATCCACTTCACGGCCCCAGTCGTCGTAATCAAGCAGGCTCGCGCCAGGCGCGCTGACCATGAAATTCGTCGTCAAGGGGATATCGGGTGTGATGCGCGCGAGGGTGTCACGTTCCGCGATGAAGAACGATTTGAGCGCATCGGAGCTGAAGCGCTTGAAATCAAGCAGGCGCCCGGGGTTGGTGAAATTGCCTTCGCCGACGAATCGAGGGGGGATGATCTCGTCGAAACTGTTGAGGCGTTGGGCCCAGAACATGTTTCCCCACGCCTTGTTCAGGGCGTCGATCGTGCCGTATCTATGACGGCACCAGCGTTGGAACGCGCGCATGGCGTCATCGGAGTAATCGAAGTGGTTGTGGCATCCGTATTCGTTGTTGACGTGCCATGCGACGATCGCCGGGTTGTCTTTGTAGTGTTCCGCCATCGCTTCGCATAGACGCAAGGCGTAACGGCGGAAGACGGGGCTCGTCGGGCGCCAATGCTGTCGCGCGCCGGGCCAGACGGTCTCGCCACGTTCGTCGGTCCAGAGGATCTCCGGATGCTTGCGGGTCAGCCACATGGGCGGCGAGGCCGTGGCGGAAGCGAGGTCCACCGCGATTCCGGCGTCGTATAGTTTGGCGATGACGCGGTCGAGCCAGTCGAAATCGAAAACGCCGTCGTCGGTCTCGATGGCCGCCCAGCTGAAGATGGCGAGCGAGACGATGTTGACACCGGCTTGGCGCATCAACCGGATGTCGTCATCCCAGACTGACTCGGGCCATTGGTCCGGATTGTAGTCGGCGCCATACCAGATGTGCGGTGTGTGGCCGGGCAATGGCGCCGGCCAGCGATAGGGGCGTGTGTGTTGTTTCATATGGAATCCTTTCATGGGGGTCGCCCGGCGCGGCATTGCGCCGGGGCTGGTCTGGGTCATTCCTTGACGGCGCCAGCCGCAAGACCGGACTGCCAGTACTTCTGCAGCAGGAGGAAGGCGATGACGAGCGGGATGATGGTGATGAGCGAGCCGGTGATCACCAGGTTTTGGATGGCCTGTCCACCCGCGGTGCTGGCTTGGTCCTTCCACTGGTTCAGACCGATGGTCAGCGGGTACCAGTTCGCGTCCTTGAGCATGATCAACGGCAGGAAGTAGTTGTTCCACGTCGCCACGATGGTGAACAGCGCGCATGTCACGATACCGGGCGCCAGAAGCGGCAGCGATACGGTGAAGAAAGTGCGCAGTTCGCTGGCGCCGTCCACGCGCGCCGCTTCCAACAGTTCCGTGGGCACGGCCTGCTCCGAGAAGATCCACATCAGGTAGAGTCCGAATGGGCTGATCAGGCTCGGGATGATCATGGCCCATGGTGTGTTGGTCAATCCCAGCTTGGCGAACAGCAGGAACTGCGGCACAGCCAACGCGATGCCGGGGACGGAGATGGCGCCGATGATCACGGCGAAGACGGCATTGCGCCCCGGGAACCGGAACTTGGCCAACGCATACCCACCCATGATGGCCAGCAGGGTCGCGCCACCGGCGCCGACGACCACATAGAGGAGGGTGTTGGCGAGCCAGCGGGCGAAGATGCCATCCTGATAGGTGAACACGGTTCGGATGTTGTCCCACAGAGCGAACGTGCGGCCGAACCCCAACCCGAACGTGGATGTGAAATCGGATTGTGTCTTGGTGGCGTTGATGAGGATATATGCGAACGGGAACAGGCAGTAGGTGGCGAAAATCGCGCATAGGACCGTCAGCAGGGTCGAGCGGCGCGGGTTGGCGACGTTCGCGAACCCACTTTTCTCGCTGCGTTTGCGCTCGGCCTTCTCGTCGCGCGCGATGCGGCGCTGGCGCTCGCGTTCGATGCGGCGTGCGTCGTGGCGCCGGGCGGTTTCGGTGTTGTTGTCTGAGGCAATGGTTGTGGTGCTCATGGTCGTCATGCTCTTTTCGGATGATGGGTTGCGAAGTGGGGCGTTCACTTCATCTGGTCTTTCATGCTGCGCAGCTGGACGGCGTAGGCGATGCCCATGGTGATGATTGCCATGATGATGGCGAGCGCCGCGGCGTAGTTGCTTTGGTTGCCGGAGAAGCTCAGGTTGTAGGCGTACATGTTCGGCGTGTAATACGTGGTGATCACATTGCCTGGGACCATGTTCTGCATGATGGAAGGTTCATTGAACAGCTGGAACGAGCCGATGATTGAGAAGATGACGGTGATCGCGAGCGAGCCCTTCAATTCAGGCAATTTGATGCTCTTGACGATCTGCCATTCGCTCGCGCCATCAATGGATGCGGCTTCATACAGCGAGTGTGGAATCGTGGAGAGCGAACTGTAGAAGATGAGCATGTTGTATCCGGTGAATTCCCATGTGACGATGTTGCCAATCGAGGCGAGCAGCACGCTTGGGGCAAGCACATCGAGATGGGTGCCGAACCATGAGTTGAATGAACCGACGAGACCATACTTCGCGCCATACATGAATCCCCAGATGAGGGTGGAAACCACGGCCGGCACTGCATAGGGGAGGAACGTGGAGATGCGGAAGAACTTGGTGCCATGCAGTTTCATCGAGTCCAGCGCGAGCGCCATGAGCGCCGCGAGGACCAGCATGATCGGCACCTGCACAACGGTGAACAGGGCGACGCGGCCGACGGCGCTCCAGAAATGCGGGTCGTGGAACAGCCGCACGTAATTCGCGAATCCGACGAACTGCGTGCCCCCGATCATCTTGCGTTGGAAGAACGAGATGTAGATCGCGTACAGGATAGGGATGATGAACACGAAAATGAACACAAGGGTGAACGGCCACAGGAATTTCCAGCCGCGCCAGTCGGCATGGTGCCGGTTGCGGGGTACGGCTCCGGAATCTGGTGGAGCCTGTGTCATGGATGATGCAGTGGTTGCAGTGGTCATCGCACCTCTCCTTTGAGGTATCCCATCGCGTCATTCCCTGTGCGGTTGTATTCCGCGTTGCGATGGGTAAAGTGTTAATGTTTACGTAAACATACTATCACCTATTCGAATTTTGGCGATAATATCGGCGTTTCTCAATGTTGATAGTGGTTAGAATGGTTACGTAAACAATCATTATCGTCGAGCGTTTGATATAACGAGGTATCAAACCAATACGAAGAGGCGGCTCATGAGGAAAAGCGGTTCCGTGTCCATGCTTGACGTGGCGAAGGCGGCCGGTGTCTCGGCGCAGACGGTGTCGCGCGTGGCCAATGGGAGCGGTGAGGTGCGTCCTGAGACCCGCCGCAAAGTCGAACAGGCGATGAATGCATTGGGGTATCGGCCGAATTACGCGGCCCGCGCGCTCAAGCACGGGCGCTTCCGCAACGTGGGCGTCGTGTTGTTCGACATGACGGAATTCGGCAATGCGCATGTGCTCAACGGCGTGGTGGATGCGGCGCGTGACCGCGGGTATGCGACGACCATCCGCACCTTCGATGCGGGTAGGCCGCCCACCTTGCAGGAGGCGTACGACCAGATGAAGCAGCTGCCGGTCGACGGCGTCGTATTCGTGCTGGAGCAGGCTGTGCTCGATTTCGACACGTTCGCCCCCACGCAGGACCTGCCGGTCGTGCTGATCAGCGAGGAGCCAGCGAACCATTGTCCGACGATCGATTCCGACCAATATGGGGGATCCATCGCCTTGGTGGACTATCTGCTGGCGAAGGGGCATGGAACGGTCTATCACATTGCCGGTCCGTCATCCTCAATCGCTGCGCAAAGCCGTTTGCGTGGATGGAGGGATGCGTTGCGTCAACAGGGGATCGCCGTGCCGTCCACGTATATCGGCGATTGGAGTGCGGACAGCGGTTATCAGGCTGGATTGGCGCTGGCGCACGAACATGACTGCACGGCGGTGTATGCGGCCAATGACCAGATGGCGTATGGGGCCATGGTCGGATTGCGTGAGGCAGGCAAGAGTGTGCCGGAGGATGTGAGCGTCGTCGGCGTCGATGACTCGTTGGGGGGCGTGGTACCGCGGCTTGAATTGACGACGATGCGCATCAAATTCAATGAGCTGGGCCGTGCGGTGTTCGCGATGGTGGTGAGTCAATGCCATGGGCAGGATGTGCCCGTGGGGGTGAAAACGGTCATTCCCCCTGTGCTTGTGGAGCGTTCGTCGGTCCGTGACGTCAACGGATAGGCGTCGCAGCCGGCGATGGCTGCGACGCCTATCCGTTGACGTCGGGTCGCTCAGTCGGCGATCGCGTCGCGCACACGCGAGGCCGCGTCCTCGACGTGGCCGGGAATGTCATGCACGTAATCGGAGATCGTGTTCATCGCTTGGCGCACCTCGTAATTGCGTGCCAAGCGCTTTGGGTCAGCTTCCTTGGTGATGTGCTTCACGTCGCCCTTGAACTGCTTGATCTGGCGCGAGAGCGTGCACTCGTTGTGCTTGTCGCGCAGATAGCAGTAGAGCCAGATGCCGGCGCCGATGAACAGGATGCCGGCCGCGATGCCGCAGATGATCGCGGCGATGTTCACGTTGTGCTCGGAATCCTCCACATCGGCTTCGTCCGGATTGTCATCAGGGCTCGTCAGTTCGTCGAGCTCTTCGTCGGTGAGCCTGTCGATGGTCTCGTCGTCGTTTGCCATGGTTGCCTCTTTTCGTTGATGGACCGCTACGTTCCACCGTACGGGGTTTTGCGTGCCGTGGGGCGGGTATCCTCTTACGGCAATAAAGCGCGCATATGGGGGAGGAGGTGCTTACCGATTACGGTTCCGGCATATGAGATGCGCGTGATGCGCGGTATGGTCGATTGTATGGAACCACTCAGAGTGCACTGTTACACTGTGGGATTTATGGCAGAACAGTACCCTTACGGACAAGAACCGATGAACGAGTCCCCACAGGGCTCCGCGCAGGAACCCTACAACACCGAACCCACGCCTGCGCCGACCTACGCCGAACCACAGTACGGTCAGCCGAGCGCACAGCCATATGGCCAGACGTACGGCGCGCCACAGTATGGTGGACAGCAGACGCCGCAGTACACGCAGACGCAGATTCCCCCGGCGGTGCCGCAGCCGCCGTACGGCCAGGTGCCGCCGCAGGGCATGTATGGCATGGCGGAACCGCAGCACAAGTGGAACGTCATGTGCATCGTAGGCTTCATCCTGTCGTTCCTCATCGCCCCGGCCGGCCTGATCATCTCGATCATCGCGCTTGTGCAGATCAACAAATCACACGAGAAGAGCAAGGGCATGGCCATTGCGGGCATTGTGATCGGCGCGGTGATGACCGTGCTGTCCGTGCTGAGCATCTGGCTGGTGTTCTGGGCGGTCAACGCGGTCTCCGACCACCCCGAATGGATCAATGTGAACGGCACGGTGTGCAAGAACGGCAAGTGCACGGTCTGCCACAACGGCGATTGCCAGGTCTGCGACGAAGACGAATGCGACATGCTCGACTTCGATCCCGACTATGACTCCGATTATTCGGCATACCGCGAAGGTGTCGAATCGCCCGATGCCGCAACGTTGCCGTTCCAGGTTTCGCCGGCGTCGGTCGTCACGTATCAGGTGGATCTGGCGCACTGAGTGCGGCCACGGTGTGGGCGACACGCCGTGAGTTGCGCTTAAGGGGCGTTTGAGTATTATATACATCTGTTGTCCCGGTGAGGTTCTCACTAGGAAGCAACGGCCGCGTAGCTCAGTTGGTTAGAGCGCCGCCCTGTCACGGCGGAGGTCGCCGGTTCAAGTCCGGTCGTGGTCGCTTTGGTCACGGAGATTCGTTTTCCAGTGGTCCAAGGCCGCGTAGCTCAGTTGGTTAGAGCGCCGCCCTGTCACGGCGGAGGTCGCCGGTTCAAGTCCGGTCGTGGTCGCGAAGTCCACTCACAGTTGTTGATGTGGATTGTTCTGGCTCTGTAGCTCAGTTGGTAGAGCGAACGACTGAAAATCGTTAGGTCAGCGGATCGATGCCGCTCGGAGCCACCATCGGCCTCCCGCCTCATGTAGGCGGGAGGTTTTTTGTTTCCGCCGGCGGAACATCCTAGCTTTTCGGCGTGTCGATTTGCTTGTGACGCGGCGTCATATGCCATATTCGGGGCCATGCGGGCCGGTGGGGTGGTCGAATCGGCACCTCCGTCCGCTCGTCAACCCGAATCAACACAGCATGGATGGAGCAACACCATGGTCGAACAGACAACCGAATACACTTCCACCCAATACACCACCGGCGAATTGGCGAAACGGTGCGGCGTCTCGGTGCGCACCGTACAGTATTACGACAATCGCGGCGTGCTCGTGCCGAGCGAGGTGAGCAGTGGCGGACAGCGCCTGTACGACGAGCAGGACGTGCGCCGTCTTTCCGTGATCACGTTCCTGCGCGGACTGGGATTCTCGATCAGCCAGATCGCTGATTTGCTAGCCGATGACCAATCCTCCGCGTACATCGATTCGCTCATTGCCGCCCAGCGCATGCAGCTGAGCAAGCAGATCGAGCTGGACCAGTCACGTCTACGCACGCTCGATGCGTTGCGCAAGACCCTCGGGCGGGTCGATGATTGCGACCGCACCGACCTGCATGCGTTCTCCGATGCGGCATTCGTGACGCGTAGGAAAACCGGACTCAAGCGGATTCATGGCACGATGCTGGTAGTCGGCGGCGTCATGGATGTCCTCGGGATCGCACTGCTTGCCATCTGGATCATGACCGGCAATTGGGTCCCATTCGTGATTGGTCTGGTGCCCATCGTGCTGTTGGGCGTGGGGATATCGGTGTATTACTTCCGTTTGGTGGCGTACCTGTGCCCGAATTGCCATACGGTGTTCCGGCCCAAGTTCTCCCGGATGTTCTGGTCCGCGCATACGCCGTATTCGCGCAAACTCGTCTGCCCGAATTGCCGATATGATGGCTGGTGCCTCGAGGTGCCAGCCGCGCACACCGGAACGGACATGGAGACCGGTGAGCCGATGATCATCGTGTGAGGGAGCATACAACGGTGCCCGCGCAATCATGCTGACCACGCGGGCACCGGCACGGGAAATCCCCGTCAGTTGGACATCTTGGAAACAGGCTCCGGTTGTGGGGCTTCGGACTCGGCGTCGGTCGGGATGTCCTCGTTGACCTCGCTGATGCCGTCGATGTCGGTGGGGACTTCGCTGATGAACTCCTCGATGCCCGGCAGGTCATCCAGATTGTCGCCTTCACGGCGGGCCAGATTCACCTGCTCACGGAACCACATGCGCACGGCCGGATTGATGTCCTTCGCCTTCAGGTACTGCTGGTAGACGGGGAACAGCGCGTGCAGCCACGGGTACATCAAATACAGCGTGCGCTCGGACTTGTGGCTGCGCCAATGCTGCGGGTGGGCCTCGAAGGTGTTCTTGAACCGCTTCATGTAGTTACGGAATGACTTGAACGACGTGTCCATGCGGCGCGCCGAGATGCCGCAGATCATGCGCTCCGAATACACCGTTTTGAGACCGCGGCCAAGCAGGTGCAGCGAGACGTCGATGTCCTCGTGCATCACATCCTCTTTGTCGAGGCACACCTCGTTCGCAATGAGCTTCCACGCGGAGGCGCGCAACGCCATGTTGGAGCCGAACAGCAGCACTTCGCCGCCGTCCGCGCGGTAGGTGTGTCGGCGCACGGAATCATCGCCGCGCAGCGCCATGCGGCGTGCGGGCATATCATAATACGTCACAGGGCCGGTGGCTCCCATCGCCTCGGAATCCTCGGTGAAGATGCCCGACACCACTTCGACCCAGTCGGGTTTGAGCATGCAGTCCGCATCCACACGGCCCAGCACGTCGCCGGTCGCATGGTTCAGCCCGTAGTTGCGCGTAGGAATCAGTCCCTGCTCCTCGTCCTGATGGAGCAGGCGGATCGGCGCCTCGGGGTGCTCCTGCATGTACTGCTGCACAATCGCCACGGTGTTGTCGGTGGATCGGTTGTCTACCACGATGACCTCGTGCGGCATGACCGTCTGCCTGAGTGCGTTGTCGAGGCAATCGGTGATGCGGTCCTGCTCATTCCACGTGGGGATGATAATCGATACATTCAGCATATGCTCTAGAATATGTGTGCGCCCGTACACGGCGTTCATATATATATTCTCGCGATGTGCTTGTTCACTGTGCGCGTGCAATACGGACCACAGGTCGCCCAACTGGCTCAATGCCGGATTTCCCAGTGACGGTTTGTGGTTAAATAAGGGGCATGACCGAACAGAGCGCGAACAATCAGAAGAAACTGGACGTCAATTCGCTGTTCCCGTCGAAGGGCGATCCGCGCAGGCCACCCGAATGGTATGGGCGGGCGCTGTTCTATGCCGTGATCGCCGTGTATCTGGGGTGGTTCGCCTTCACCTCGTGGGGCAAGATCACCTACATTGTCTTCGACATCATCATCGCGCTCTTCCTTGCTCTTGCGGTCGAACCGCTCGTCATACGGCTGATCAAGCACGGGTGGAAGCGTGCGGTGGCGTCGGTCACCTGTCTCGTGGGACTCCTCGTCATCGTGGTTGTGTTGCTCGGCCTGTTCGGCAACATGTTCGTGCAACAGCTCATCTCGATGGTCAAGGGACTGCCGGACCTGTACAACCAGTTCGCCGCGCTCATCGCCGAGAAAACACAGTTCAAACTGCCTGAGATGAACGATCTGGGCGGCGAGATCATGAAGAACGTGAAGGGGTCGTGGGTCACCGATTTCGCCGGCCAGGCCGTGAGCACCACCATGGGCGTGCTGGGGCAGATCCTCAACTTCACCACGGCGATCATGGTCGCGTTCTACATCTCAATCGCCGGCCCCAAGTTGCGCCGCAGCCTGTGCCAGTGGATTGCCCCGCATTCGCAACGCCGGTTCCTGATGGTGTGGACCGTGGTCCAAGACCAGATTTCCGGCTTCCTGTTCTCCCGTTCGATCCTCGCCGCGATCAATGCCGCGTGCACGGCGGTGTTCCTCATGATCATCAAAGTGCCGTATTGGCTGCCACTCGCGCTGTTCTGTGGCGTCGTCTCCCAGTTCGTGCCGACACTCGGCACCTACATCGGCGGCGCGCTGCCCGTCATGTTCGCATGGGGCGAGCGCGGCTTGGGCTATGGCATTGGCGTCGTCGTGTTCATCACCGTCTACCAGCAGATTGAGAACCTGCTGCTTTCTCCGAAGATCTCCGAACGCACCATGGATCTCAACCCGTGCATCGCGTTCCTCACCGTACTGCTCTTTGGCTCGCTGTTCGGCGCGTTGGGCGCGTTCCTGGCGTTGCCGATCACCGCGAGCATCCAGGTGCTGCTCAAGGTCTCGATGAAGCGTTACCCGCTTGTGGACATGCCGTTGATGAACGACCCCAAGCCGAAGAAGAAGTCGAAGATGGTCGAGGCGGCGGATGCGATCAACGAACATGTGATCAAGCCGGTGAGCGACCGCATCCCGCGCCAGGCCAAGGGGTCGAGCGGGCATGTGACCTTCGACGACCAGATCAAGGAACTGCAGCATCAGGTCTACGATTACCCCGACGACGCCACACAGCCGGTGAGCGAGGATTCGCCGACTGTGGCGATTCCGAAGAACGTGTTCGACGCGCAGCACACACCGCACGGCAGCGGTTTGGACGCACTGCGCGCGCAGTCCGCAGACGCAGCGGGCGCTGCCCATGACGAAGACGGGCACCCCGGCGCGTCGGATGAGGATTCCGCCGATGCAGGCAAAGACAGTGCGACGGACAACCCAAGGAGCCGCTGGCGCTGATGCTGTTACTGACGATTCTTGACATCCTGCTCATCGTCGTGGGCGGCGTGGGCATGGGCTATCAGGCCCTGTGCATCCTCATCTCGCTGTTCGCCAAACCGGTCGTCTTCCCGGCGGCCCCAATGGATAAACGCTACGCCGTGCTGATCTCGGCGCGCAACGAGGAGGCGGTGATCGGCAATCTGATCCGCGACATCCAGCTGCAGTCCTACCCGACCGACCTCATCGACATCTGGGTCGTGGCGGACAACTGCACCGATTCCACCGCGCAAGTGGTGCGCGACCTGGGCGGCAACGTGGTCGAGCGGTTTGACACGACGCAGATCGGCAAAGGTTACGCGCTCACCTACCTGCTCAACACGATGATTGAATCGCGCGCGGCCGACGCCTATGACGCGTTCTTTGTGTTCGACGCCGACAACCGGCTCGACGAGCATTACTTCGAAGAGATGAACAAGGGCTTCCAGTCCGGCTTCCGCATCCTCACAAGCTACCGCAATTCGGTGAACCTTTCCGAAAACTGGGTGTCGTCGGGTTCCGCGCTGTGGTTCATCCGCGAATCGCGCTTCCTGAGCGCCTCGCGCATGTGGCTCGGCAACAGCTGCCATGTGGGCGGCACGGGCTTCATGTTCTCGCAGAGTGTGATGCGCCGCAACAAGGGTTGGAAGTTCCACCTGCTCACCGAAGACCTCGAGTTCACGATGGATTCGCTGCTGCACGGCGACCGCATCGGGTATGTGGGCACGGCGATCCTCTACGACGAGCAGCCGGTCACCTTCGCGCAGAGCTGGCGCCAGCGCCTGCGCTGGAGCAAGGGGTTCCTGCAGGTGTTCCGCTATTATGGCCCCGCCTTGGTGCGCCGCGCGATCAAGGAACGCGATTTCGCGGCCATCGACTTCACGTTGCTGCTGTGCCCGTTCACGTTGCTGACGATGATCCGCATCGCGCTGGGCGCCATCTACGCCGCGTTCGGATTCGTGACGTGGCAGAGCCAGCTCGGTTCGCTGTTCAACTGGGTCAATGGCATTGTCTATTCGATCATCTTCATGATGGCGCTGGCGGCGCTCACGATCGTGGTGGAACGCAAGCAGATCGGCGCCACCAACAAGGAGCTGTTCGCCTATGTGCTGAGCTTCCCGATCTACATGCTCAGCTATGTGCCGATTTCGTTCCAGGCGGTGTTCGCCAAGGCGGAATGGAAGCCGATCGAGCACAAGGGTGGTTCTGCGGAGCCGGCGGTGGAATCGTCGGCGGAGCACACGGTGGAATCCGCTGCGCAGTGAACCGCCCGTACGCCGTTCCATCTCGTGAACCCAAACGGGTGGGCCCGTGGGTGCTTTGCTAAGGTGCCATATGACCTTGAAGCCGGACGCACCGGAAGAAACGGACAGTATGAGCACTCCAACCCCTACCGCAGCACCCACTCCAGCACCCATGGCGCCGGTCCAGGCGCCGATGCCCCCGGCCATGCAGCCCAACCCCGCCATGGCCGTTTCAATCCGAGGCCTGTTCAAACGCTTCGGCAACAAAGTGGCCGTGAACAGCCTGTCGCTTGACATCCCCACCGGCTCGTTCTACGGCCTGGTCGGCCCCAACGGCGCCGGCAAAACCACCACGATCAACATGCTCACCGGTCTGCTGGTGCCGGACGGCGGTGTGGCGATGATTCTGGGGCACAACGTATGGCAGGACGTGAACGCCGCCAAACGCCTGATCGGCCTCATGCCGCAGCCCGAACAGATCTTCCCCACACTCACCGGCATGCAGCTGGTGGTCTACGCAGGCATGCTGCGTGGCATGCCGCGCGCCGAGGCCGCGGCCCGCGCGAAGGACCTGATCGCCGCGTTCGACCTGACGGCCGCCGCGAACATCATGGTGCGCGACTATTCCGCCGGCATGACCAAGAAGATCTGCCTGGCCACGGCGATGATCCACAGTCCGCGCATCCTTGTGCTTGACGAGCCTTTCGAATCGGTCGACCCGGTGTCGAGCGCGAACATTAAAGACATCCTCGTCGATTACGTGCACACCGGCGGCACGGTGGTCATCTCCTCGCATGTGATGGCGCTCGTGGAACGCATGTGCACCCATGTGGCCGTGGTCAACCAAGGCCAGGTCGTGGCCGCGGGCACGGTGGCGCAGGTCGCCGCCGGCGAGGACCTCGAAGAGCGCTTCCTGCAGCTTGTGGGCGGCCGCCATGGCGCCGCGCACATCGCCTGGCTCGACGGCGGCGCGGACGGCCAACCGGCGCCTGCCGTGCCGCAGACGCCGGCGGGGGAGGTGCGGCGATGAGCGCACCGGCAACGCAACCGGCCACCACCTCCGCCACGCCGTGGACGCTCGTGCGTCTGCGCTGGGCCCTCACGAACGCCGCGCTCAAGACATCACCGTGGCAGATCGTGGCCTATGTGCTGTCCTATCTGCTCGCGGCCGGCACCGTGGTGGGCACAGGCGTACTCGCCTTCGCCGTGGGCCACGGCATGGCGCACGACGTATGGCCGTACCTGCCGGTGATCATGCCGCTCGCGGGCACCGCCGGCATCCTGTTCGTGGCGCTGCTGCAGGCCATGTTCATCGGCGAGAACTCCACGATGAGCATGGACAAGTTCGCCCCCTACGGCATTCCGGACCGCACGCTGCAACTTGGCCTGCTGCTCGCAGGGCTCACCGGCATCCCGGCCATCACCGCGCTCGTGAGCTTCATGCTGTGGGCGATGGCGTACCGCGGGTTCGGCGCCGCGGCTGTGGCCAGCCAGCTGGTGGCCGCCCCGCTGATCGTGCTCACCGCGATGTGCGTGTCGAAGGCGCTGCTGGCGGTGGCCGATATCATCACTGATTCGCAGGCAGGCAAGAACATCTTCTATGTCGTGGTCATTATGCTGTTCGTGGCGTTGGCGCAGATGCCGAACATCCTCATGATCAACGAGGTGTCGGTCGAGGCGACCTCGCTCATCCCCGTCGCCCGCGTGTTCGGGTGGCTGCCGTTGGGCGCGCCGTTCATGCTGCCGTTCGACGCCGCCAACGGCCAGTGGCTCTTCTGGGTGCTGCATGTGCTGTGTGCGTTGGCGCTGTGCGCCGTGTGCTTCCTCGTGTCGCAGTGGTGCCTGCACTGGCAGCGCACGCACAGCAGCGACGCGGTGCGCAGCAAGGCGGCCAAGGGTCTCGGCCTGTTCTCTCGCATGCCCGACAGCCCGTCCGGCGCCATCTCCGCGCGCTTGGGCAGCCTGCTGCGCCGTGACGCGCGCCAGTCGATGATGTACATCATGCCGCTGTTCTTCGTGGTGATCTTCGCGCTCGAAAACAAGGACATAGGATCCTGGTTCGTGTGGATGGGCGTGCTACTCGGCGGCATGTTCATGTCGCTCACCGAATCGAACGGCCTCGCGTATGACGGCCAGGGGTTCGTCATGGAGGTCATCGCCGGCACGCGCGCGATCGACGACCGCACGGGGCGTGTGCGCATCTACCTGATCATCGACACGGTGTACATCGCGCTGCTTTCCGTGATCACCTTCATCATCACGGGCGACTGGTCGAGCCCAAGCGGACTGGCGGGCGCCTTCACGTTCATCGCCGCCAGCTGGGGCTGGGCCGTGGCGTCGCTCGGCGTGGCCGAGATGTTCAACTGCTCGGTCCTCTACCCGGTGCCGTCAATGGCCAAGCCGTTCACAAACCCGCAGGGGCGCGGCGCCGCGCAGGCGTTCCTGCCGTTCCTGTACATGCTCGCGTCGCTCGCGAGCATCCTGCCCACGGCCATCGTCGCGATCGTCATCTTCGCGACCGGCAATGGCGCGGCCTACCCGTGGATCATCCCCGTGGCGCTCGCCAATGGCGTAGTCTTCCTGTGCCTTGGTACATGGCTGGGCGCTAAGCTGTTGCGTACCCGCATGCTCAAAGTGGTCCAGACGCTGGACTCCTTTGCGGCATTGCAGCAATAAACAGGCCTTGGGCCGCACGCCCGGGCCTGGCAGACGGACGTGTGGAAGGAAGGGCGCGCGGTGGAGCAGTTGACGGACGACGAGCGGCGCCAGTGGAAGCGCGCACGCGCACGCCGAGCCCTCACCGTGGCGCTCGCCGCGCTCGTCTCGCTCGCCCTGGCCGCCGGTGCCGTGGCCGGCGACCTGACCGATGTGATCCCGGGCCCGCTCACCTTGCGGGAAGTCGCGCAATCCGAAGTTCGCACAAGCGCCACCGTGCTCGAAGGCGGCACGATCACCCCGGCCGCCGACCTGACGCGCACCGTGGACGCCAAACACGCCGCCGCGCTCGTCGACGCGCTGCGGCGCGCGCCTGGCGTGGGCAAGGACATCTCCGCCGCCGTGATCGACCCGAACGGCACCGTGGTGGCCGCACATGGCGAATCGACACCTCGCGAGCCCGCGTCCACACTCAAAACGCTGACCGCGCTCGCCGCCGCCTCCGTGCTCGACATGGGCGCCACGTTCACCACGCAGACGTTGTTCGTGCAACAGGCCAACGGCGCCGACACGGTGATCCTCAAAGGCGACGGCGACATGCTGCTCGGCGCCGGCGAAAGCGACCCGCACCACGTCAACGGCCGCGCCGGGCTGGCTACACTCGCCAACGAGACGGCCCGCGCGCTCGAACAGCGTGGCATCTCGTCGATCACGCTCGCCTACGACGACACGCTGTTCGGCACCGACCGCACGCCGCCGGACATCGCGCAGAACAACCCCGGCAACCTCTACTACACACCCGTCTCGTCGATGGCGATCGACGGTGGCCGCCTGCGCGCCACAACCGTGGACCCCGACCGGTTCGCGGACTACCCCGAACTGTCGCAGACGACCGCGCAAGACGTGGCGGCGCGCTTCGCCGCGTTGCTCGCCGAGCACGGCATCACCGTCACGAACACGACGCCGAAGGCCATGCAGGCACCGGCCGACCGCACCGCGCTCGCCGCCGTGCACTCCGCGCCGCTGAGCGCGGTCATGGGTTTCATGCTGCAGCACTCCGACAACACACTCGCCGAGGAATTCGGCCGTCTGCTCGCGTTGCGCACACACGCGCAGAACTCGCCGCAGGGCGCGGTCGATGCGGTCAGCGCCGAACTGCGCGCACTCGGCGTGCCGACCGAAGGCCTGCACATGGCCGATTGCTCGGGGCTCTCACCCGGTTCGCGCGTCACCGTGACGACGCTTGTGGATGTGCAACAGCGCAACTTCACCGCCGGCGGGGCGGTGGCCGCCGCCGAGGGCCTCTCCGTGCCCGGGCTCGTCGGCACCGCCGTCGGGCGTCTCGCCAATGACGACGCCGCCGGCCTGATGCGCGTCAAAACAGGCTCGCTCGGCGAAGTCACCTCCATGGCCGGCAACATCTCGCGCATCGACGGTGGTGCGCTCGCGTTCGCCGTCATCGTCAACAACCCCACTGACATCGGCAAGGCGCGCGAGGCGATCGACACGTTCATCGCCGGGCTCGCCGCATTGTGAGGCGCCGATGGCGTATTCCGCAGCGATGAAACAGGCGATCGGCGCCGTGCGCGAACAGCTCGCGGGCGCCGGGTTCGGCTTGGCGGACAGCCGGTTCGCTCACCACGGCGTGCACAGCGTGGACCCGCACGCCCCGCTTGTGCTCGTGGCGTGCTCCGGCGGCCGCGATTCGCTTGCGCTCGCCGCCATGGCGCATACCGTGGCTTCGTCATGGGGCATGCGGTGCGGCGCAGTCATCGTCGATCACGGCATGCAACCCGGTTCCGCGGTTGTGGCACAGCGCGCGGCCGCACAATGCGACCAGCTGGGCCTCGCGCCGGTGCTCGTGCGCACAGTGCATGTGCGCGTCGGCGGTGAGGGGGCGGAAGCGGCGGCACGTGACGCGCGCTATGAGGCGCTCGCCGCAGCCGCCCGCGAACTCGGCGCGGCGGCCGTGCTGCTCGCGCACACGCGCGACGACCAGGCCGAAGGCGTGCTGATCGGACTGATCCGCACCGGTGGCGTCGACGCCGTCGCCGGCATGCCGGCACGGCAGACCGTGCATGGTGTGCGGTTCGTGCGCCCGTTGCTCGCAGTCTCGCGCGCACAGACGACCGCGATCTGCATGGATTTGGGCCTCGAGTGGTGGGACGACCCGACGAACGGCGATGCGTTCGCGCCCGATGAGCCACTGCCGGCGGACTATCCGCTTCGCTCGCGCGTGCGGCACACACTGCTGCCGTTCCTCAACGAATTCGCTGGGCGCGATATGGCGGAGCGCCTCGCGCAAGGCGCGCGCGTCGCCCGTCGTGATGTGGAGTGGCTCGACGAGTGCACAAGCCGTGTATTCGACGAATGCGTGCGGCTCGAGTGGCGGGGCGTCTCATGCGAGGCGCGCATTGACGCCACGCGCCTCGCCACACAACCGCAGGCCTTGCGCTTTCGGGTGATCGCGCGCGTGCTCGCGATCTGCGCGCCCGGCAGCGGAACCGCGCATGTGGATGCGGTTGAGGCGCTCATCTCGCAATGGCACGGCCAAGGGCCGGTGCAGCTTCCCAGTAAACATTCAGCAAACCGCAAGAAACACGTCATTCGGGTGTGCGAAGATGTAACGCATGCGAATCGTCGACATTCAAGACAAGATTGACCATGAGCTGCTGAGCCATGATCAGATTATGGAGAAGATCAGCGAGGCGGCACAGCAGGCAAGTGAGGATTATGCGGGCCGGGTGCCCCTGCTCGTCTGCGTGCTCAAAGGTGCGGTGAACACCCTCACCGCATTCTCGCAGGCCATGTCCATCCCGCTCGAGATGGACTTCATGAGCTTGTCGAGCTACGGTTCCGGAACCTCCACGAGCGGCAAGGTCACCGTGCGGCAGGACCTGTCGACCGACGTGCGTGGCCGCGATGTGCTCATCGTCGAAGACATCGTCGATTCAGGTGTCACGTTGTCGTGGCTCGTCAACGAATTGAAGCGCCGCGGTGCGGCTTCTGTGGAGATTTTCGCGCTGCTGGAGAAACCCGCTCGCCATCAGGTGCAATTGGATGTGAAGTATAAGGGATTTGTGATTCCCGACGAGTTTGTAGTGGGATTCGGACTCGATTTTGACGAGGAATACCGGAACTTGGATTCCATCGCAGTCCTCAAACCCGAAGTGTATGAAGGAGAGCTTGCATGAGCGTTCCGCAAGGACCACAAAGCCCGCGCGGCAATGGGGGTAACCCATTCAGTCCGCGCGGCAACGGGAACAATCCCGACCAGAGCAACCGGCGCAACCAGAACGCCGGCCCCGGCGGCCCCAAGGGCGTGATGCGCTCGCCGTGGCTGTGGGGCATCATCATCGTGCTGATGGTCGTGCTGCTGTTCCAAATGCTCAGCGGCAGGGGTCCGCAGACGATCGACACCAAAGACGGCATGGACATCCTGACGAGCCAGGCCTCCGACGTGAAGTTCGCCAACATCGTCGACAACACGCGCCAGGTGCAGCTTGAGCTGAACAGCGACTACAAGAAGACCGACCCCGAGACCGGCAAGGAACGCAACTACGGCAAGGACGTGCAGTTCTACTACACGTACGCCCAAAGTGCGCAGGTGGTCAAGGCCGTGGAGAAGGCGAACCCGAAGAACGGGTGGACCGCCTCGATGAAAGAGACGAGCATGTGGACCTACATGCTCACCTCGATCCTGCCGTTCATCATCATCCTCGCGCTCTTTTGGTTCCTCATGAGCCGCATGGGCAGCGGCAGCGGCATGCTGGGCATGGGCGGCAAGAAGAACGCCGGCAAGCTGTCCGACGGCCAGATCCCCAAGACGAAGTTCTCCGACGTGGCCGGTGAGGAAGCCGCCGTGCAGGAGGTCGAGGAGATCAAGGACTTCCTGCAGGATCCGTCGAAGTACAAGGCGCTCGGCGCGCGCATCCCGCGCGGCGTGCTGCTCTACGGCCCTCCCGGCACCGGCAAGACGCTGCTTGCGCGCGCCATCGCCGGCGAGGCGGGCGTGCCGTTCTACTCGATGGCCGGCTCCGACTTCGTCGAGATGTTCGTTGGCCTCGGCGCCTCGCGTGTGCGTGACCTGTTCGACGAGGCGAAGAAGAACGCGCCGGCGATCATCTTCATCGACGAGATCGACGCCGTGGGCCGCAAGCGCGGCTCCGGCATGGGCGGCGGCCATGACGAGCGCGAGCAGACGCTCAACCAGCTGCTCGTGGAGATGGACGGCTTCAACAACGACACGAACCTGATCATCATCGCCGCCACGAACCGCCCCGACGTGCTCGACCCCGCCCTGCTGCGCCCGGGCCGATTCGACCGCCAGGTGGCGGTGGAGGCGCCTGATCTGGAAGGCCGTGAGGAGATCCTCAAGGTGCACGCCAAGGGCAAGCCGTTCGTGCCCGACATCGACCTGCACGCGATCGCCGTGCGCACGCCGGGCTTCACCGGCGCCGACCTGGCGAATGTGCTCAACGAAGCGGCGTTGCTGTGCGCCCGCGTCGGCGCCCAGCTCATCGACAACCGCGCGATCGACGAGGCGATCGACCGCGTGATGTCCGGCCCGCGCCGCCGTTCGAAGGGCATGGCGCTCGACGAGCTGCGCAACACCGCGTACCACGAAGGCGGCCATGCGCTTGTGGCCGCGGCGCTCAACAACACCGACCCGGTGACGAAGGTCACGATCCTGCCGCGCGGCCGCGCACTCGGCTACACGGCGGTCATGCCCACCGAGGACCGCTATTCGCAGTCCCGCAACGAGCTGCTCGACCAGATGGCCTACGCTATGGGCGGCCGCACCGCTGAGGAGATCGTGTTCCACGACCCGTCCACCGGCGCGTCGAACGACATCGAGAAGGCTACCAAGATCGCACGCCGCATGGTCGGCGAGTTCGGATTCACCGACCAGCTGGGTGCGATCAAGTGGATCGACAGTGACGACGAGCAGGGCCTCGACGGCCTGCGCCCGCGCGAATACTCCGATGCCACGGCCCAGATGATCGACGAGCAGGTGATGAGCTTCGTGGAGACCGCGCACACCGAGGCGTGGCAGATCATCATGGACAACCGCGAGATCCTCGACGAGCTGGTGCGCCAGCTGCTCGTGAAGCAGACGCTCAACGAAAAGGAGCTCAAGGAGATCTTCGCGAACATCAAGAAGGCCCCGCAGCGCGAGGTCTGGCTGAGCAATCCGAACCGCCCCGATTCGGACAAGCCGCCGGTGCCGATCCCCGAGTCGCTCAAGCGGTCGGCGGGTCTGCCGCAGCAGTAGTGGGCACGCAGAGCCGCAACCGTATCGCAACGGGCCCGGCCGCCTCCCGCGGCCGGGCCCGTTGCGATACGGTGCGGGGTCGGGGTGGTCCCAGACATACAGGTATACACAGGGAGTGAACATGGAGACGAATTCGGTGGCATTGCGCGGCGTGCGTGTGGAGCATGCGCGCGTGGCGCAGATGCCGGGGGAACGGGCAGTGCATGTGGACGTGTGCTGCGCGCAACCGCAGCGTAGCGCTCCGGTTGATGAGCTGCTCGGCGCCGTTGTGGCGTACGTGCAGCAGGAGTCGGGTGAACCCGCCGCGCGCATCGCGCATGCGGTGGCGGTGCGCATGGCGCAGCTCACCGAAAGCGCGGATGTGCAGGTGACGCTACGCGTGGCGGGGGATGGCGAAACGCCCGCATATGCCGGCGTGGAGTGGAGTGTGCACGTGACCGACACCGACGTGCAGCCGGCCGACGATGCCACGCTCCCGGTGCGCACGGCGAGCCATGCGGCCGTCATCTCGCTCGAAAGCCGTGTGCCGAACGCCGCCGACGTGTTCCGCACGATGATCGTGGCGCTCGACGGCATCCCGGGCAACCAAGTCGAAGGCATCTCGCCGCTCTACGCTGTGACCCACGCCGACGGGAGCGCCGGCCGTAGCGCCGTCGTCGCGTTGCAGACCACGATGAGCGCGGCCCAGCTCGAACGCGCGCTCACCGCGCTGCACGCCGCGCACGAGGGCGCCGTCACATGCCACATCGTGCAGATGAGCGGCATCGGCGACGAGGAACGTACGGCGCTCGACACGGGCGACGCACAGCACCGCGCCGCCGTGCTCGCCCCGTGGATGGACATGGACCCGCAGGCCACGCTGCAAGGCGATCCGCTCGCGTTCCTGCTGGCTTCGGCGCCCGATGCCCCATTCGTCGGTATGGAGTCCGACCATTGGATTATCGGAGGCGAATAAATGAACGCACAACGTACACGCTGGTGGGAATACGCACTGGCGATCATTCTGGGCCTGCTCGCCGGCATCGGCATCGCCGTCATCGAATCGCACATGACCGTCTCGCTGACCGGGGCGCCGTGGCCCGTGCCGGTCATCATGGTCATCATCGCGTTCATCGTGCTGTATTGCGCGTGGCAAGTGCACCGTTACGCCACGACCGAACCGCGCAAACGCGTGGGCATGAAGCGCATCGACCCGCAGCGGGCCGTCTATACGCTCGTCTTCGCGAAGACATTGGCGATCGCCGGCGCGCTGCTGCTCGGCTGGTATGGCGGTGAGATCATCATGACGCTTGGGCATCTCGACGCCACCTACTATCGTTCGATCGCCATCCAATGCGCGTTCGCGGCGGCGGCAAGCCTGTTCGACATGATCATCGGCATTGTGAGCGAAGGCCTGTGCCAGTTGCCGCCCACCGAAGGGCCGGAACACCCCAAGATGAAGGAACGGCGCCAACAGCAGGGAATCGCATAGTCGGCGCCGCAGGTACCGCGGTTGGGTCCGTTCAGTCCTGGTTGGGGTCAGGCTGCGGCACGCGCACCATCGCCTCCTGCACAATCGCGGCCACAAGCGTGCCGTCCTGCCGGTAGACCTTGGCGGTCGAAAGCCCACGGCCATGGCCCGCCGTCGGCGTGTCCTGCACATACAGGTGCCATTGCGTCACATCCACGTCGCGGTACCACCACATGGAGTGGTCGATGGACGCGAACGAGATGCCGGGGGTCATCACCGTCAGGCAGGTGCGGCGCAGGATCGGCTCCAGCATGATCTGGTCACAGCCGAGCGCGAGCATGGCGCGGTGCATCGTCTGCGAGACGTCGCAGGAGCCGTCGGCGCGCATCCACACAAGCTGTTTTCCACTGTCCTCCTCGTGGCTGCGCTTGTCGGGGCCAAGCAGGATCGGCTGCGAGATATAGCGGATGTCGAACGGTGAGTTGTATGCGTAGTACTTGGCGAAGCTCGATTTGTCCGCGAACGGCTCCATGAGTTCCTTGGAGCTCTTGAGTGATTCGGGATCGGGCACATCCGTGGGCATGGGGTCGGCATACTCCACGCCTTCCTGCCCCTTGGTCTGGAAACTCGCGATGGCGGTGAGGATCGACCCCTGCGATTGCGTCACATTCACGCGGCGCGAGGAGAACGAATGGCCGTCGCGCAGCGTCTCCACGTCGAACAGCAGGTCCTGATGGATGTCTCCCGGCGCGATGAAATACCCGTGGATCGAATGAGGCTCACGGTCGGGGGCCACCGTCTTCGACGCGGCGATGAGGGATTGCGCGATCACCTGCCCGCCGTAGACGCGGCCGGTGGGGAAGTACATGCTTTCGCCGTTGATGTAAGTGTGGTCGCGGTATACGGAAGGCGAACCAAGGCTCAACACACTGATCAGGCGTTGCAGCGGGGTTCCGGTCTCGGTGGTCATGGCGGGCAGGTCCTTTCGAATCCAAAAAACAGCTACGGTATGGGTTTATGCTGTTGGCAGTCTATCGGGTCGGCGTTAAGAACAATGCCCGGAATGTTACGCTCAGCTGAAACACGGCACAACGCGATGGGGTGCACCACTGTGCAGTGGTGCACCCCATCAGGCCGTCGGTGTGCCCGCGTGCGGTCAGCGCGTGAGCTTGCGGTGCAGGCGGTGCGGACGGGCCGCGTCCTCACCCAGACGCGCGATCTTGTTTTCCTGATACGACTGGAAGTTGCCTTCGAACCAGTACCAGCGTGCCGGGTTCTCGTCGTCGCCTTCCCACGCCAGGATGTGCGTGGCGATGCGGTCGAGGAACCAACGGTCGTGCGAGATCACCACGGCGCAGCCGGGGAACTCGATCAGTGCGTTCTCGAGCGATTCGAGCGTCTCCACGTCCAGGTCGTTCGTCGGCTCGTCGAGCAGCAGCAGGTTGCCGCCCTGCTTCAGGGTCAGCGCCAGATTGAGGCGGTTGCGCTCGCCGCCGGACAGCACGCCCGTGAGCTTCTGCTGGTCGGAGCCCTTGAAGCCGAAGCTCGCCACATAGGCGCGCGTCGGCACCTCCACGCCGCCGACCTCGATGAAGTCGTTGCCGTCGGAGACCGCTTCCCACAGGTTCTTGTTGGGGTCAAGGCCGGCGCGGTTCTGGTCCACGTAGCTGATCTTGACCGTCTCGCCGATCTTGAGGTCGCCGCTTGTGAGCGGTTCGAGGCCCACGATCGTCTTGAACAGCGTGGACTTGCCCACGCCGTTGGGGCCGATCACGCCCACGATGCCGTTGCGCGGCAGCGTGAAGCTCAGGTCGTCGATGAGCACGCGGTCGCCGAAGGCCTTGTGGATATGTTCGGCCTCGAGCACCGTGGAGCCCAGACGCGGTCCCGGCGGAATCTGGATCTCGGAGAAGTCGAGCTTCTTGGAGTTGCGTGCCTCCTGCTCCATCTGGTCGTAGCGTTCCAGACGGGCCTTGTTCTTGGCCTGGCGGGCCTTGGGTGACGAGCGCACCCAGTCGAGCTCGTTCTTGAGGCGCTTGGCGAGCTTGGCGTCCTTGGCGCCTTGGATCTCCATACGCTTCGCCTTCGTCTCCAGATACGTGGTGTAGTTGCCCTTGTACGGGTAGAGCTGGCCGCGGTCCACTTCGCAGATCCACTCCGCCACATTGTCCATGAAGTAGCGGTCGTGGGTCACGGCGATCACGGCGCCGGGGTACTGGTGCAGGAACTTTTCGAGCCACAGGATCGATTCGGCGTCCAAGTGGTTGGTGGGCTCGTCGAGCAGCAGCAGGTCGGGGGCCTCAAGCAGCAGCTTGCACAGCGCCACACGGCGGCGTTCGCCACCCGAGCACACGGAGACCGGGGTGTCGGGGTCGGGGCACTGCAGCGCGTCCATCGCCTGCTCGAGCTGCGAGTCGAGGTCCCAGCCGTTCGCGGCGTCGATCTCGGTCTGCAGCTTGCCCATCTCGTCCATCAGCGCGTCGAAGTCGGCGTCTGGATTCGCCATCTCCTCGCCTATCTCGTTGAAGCGCGCGACTTTCTGCGCGATATCACCGAACGCCATCTTGATGTTCTCGCCCACGGTCTTGTCGTCGTCGAGCGGCGGCTCCTGCTGCAGGATGCCGACGGAGAAGCCCGGGGTCAGTGTCGCCTCGCCGTTGCTGACGGTGTCGAGGCCCGCCATGATTTTGAGCAGTGTGGACTTGCCCATGCCGTTGGGGCCGACCACACCGATTTTCGCGCCCGGCAGGAAGCTCAGCGTGACGTTGTCGAGAATCACGCGGTCTCCGTAAGCCTTACGGGCGTTGATCATCTGATAGATAAACTCAGCCAAAGTTGGTTCCGTTCTCTGTTGGATTGCTTCCTACATGGAAGCGGGCATACATGCATCGCCCATTATTCCAAAAGAGGTCTACAGCGTCCACCATCGCACTCAAAGACGTATCCCGGACATAAGCGCAGTCTGACGTCGAGTCGAATCAGCGCGCCGCTGTGGCCCGATGGCGTTGTTTATGCCAATGTCTCAGCGGTAACATGGATATGTTTCAGATTCGGAATACTTACGATGATTATCGGAGCACGGAAGGTGTGGGATTGGCTCGTGTATTTCTTGCTCGATTAGGCACAATAGGCATGGTTGTTTGTCTTGCCTGCGGACTGCTTGCTGGGTGTGCTCCAGTGGGATGGATTCGGACAACGGCGTGGAAGGACAGCGCATTGCATCGTCCATGTCGGACCATGTGCAGTTGTTACTGGACCTGAATCAGAAGAACCTTGATGGGCAGATGGACGGTACGCCCATGAGTGAGCATCAGGTGGCCATCCTGAAACGAGCACTGGCAGCCGGGGGAAGGGTTAGCCGGGCCGACTACGAGCAGGCATGGGCGAGCTACCGTCAATGCATTGTCAACAAAGGGTATGCTTCGCCGCCGATTATGAAGGTCGGTGAGTTCTACCAAGCACAGTGGTCAATGGCATCTGTTGAAGGGCAAGAGGCGCGGGAGGAAAAACTGCGTGAGGATGACATGGCATGTGGCATATCGGAGATGCTGAACGTGAACGAGGTATATCAACGCCAGCATTCGAATCCAGCACTGTACAGGAATCCGTCGGAGGGCGTAGTGGATTGCCGGCGCCGCAACAATCTGGTGAAGGCCTCATACACTGCGAAGGAATACGATGAGGAGAACCGCAGATTCGACAAATACTGGAATGATCGCCGTATGGGACGTGCCCCCACCATCGCCGAGACGCAAGGGCATTTCAGTTTTGATTACAGCGATGTTGATGCGGCCACGTGTCTGGCGAACAATCATGAGGCCATGGATGTCCAAGAATGCAAACCGCCGGAATGGAAACCATTCGGATAGGGGGGGCGGAGATGGATGGCTCTCGCGATGGGAACCACCACAGAGACCATCCATCATCCGGATAGGAGCTAGTTGTTGGAAGGGAGCACGGCATCGAGCGCCTGTTTGACGTCCGCGATGATGTCCGCGGCGTTTTCGATGCCGCAGCTCAGACGCACCAGGTCGATGCCGACGCCCGCCTCTTCGAGCTGCTGCTCGGTCAGCTGGCGGTGCGTCGTGCCCGCCGGGTACAGCACACAGCTGCGCGCGTCGGCCACGTGCGTGGCGATCGAGATCATCTTGAGGTGGTCGAGGAACGCCGAGACCGTCTCACGGCCTCCGGGCACGCCGAACGCGATCACACCGCACGTGCCGTTGGGCATGTACTTTTCGGCGAGCGCATGGTAGCGGTCATTTGGCAGGCCAGGGAAGCTGACCCACGAGATGCGCGGATCGGCCTCGAGGAACTCGGCCACGACCAGTGCGTTCGCGCAGTGGCGCTCCATGCGCACGCCCAGGGATTCAAGGTGCATGCCCATGATCCACGAGTTGATCGGCGCCGGGGTGGAACCGAAGTCGCGCATGAGCTGCGCGGTGGCCTTGGTGATGAACGCGGCCTTGCCGAAGTCCTTGGCGTACACCACGCCGTGGTACGAATCGTCGGGGGTCGTCAGTCCCGGGAACTTCTCGGCGTGCGCCATCCAGTCGAAGTTGCCGGAGTCCACGATCGCGCCGCCCACGCATGAGCCATGGCCGTCCATGTACTTGGTGGTGGCGTGCGTCACGATGTCCACGCCGAATTCGATCGGGCGACAGTTGATCGGCGTGGGGAACGTGTTGTCGACGATGAGCGGCACGCCGTGGCGGTGCGCGGCCTCGGCGAACTTCTCGAAGTCGAGCACGATGAGCGCGGGATTGGCGATCGATTCACCGAACACGGCCTTCGTGTTCGGCTGGAACGCCGCCTCGAGCTCCTCTTCGGAACAGTCGGGGCTCACAAAGGTGCAGGTGACGCCCATCTTGCGCATCGTCACGTTGATGAGGTTGAACGTGCCGCCGTAGATCGCGCTCGAGGCGACGATGTGGTCGCCTTCGTTGCAGATGTTGAACAGCGCGAAGAAGTTGGCCGCCTGGCCGGACGAGGTGAGCATGGCCGCGACGCCGCCTTCCATCTCGCAGATCTTGGCGGCCACGGTGTCGTTCGTGGGGTTCTGCAGGCGCGTGTAGAAGTAACCGCTTTCGGAAAGGTCGAAGAGTCGGCCCATCTGCTCGCTCGAGGTGTATTTGAACGTCGTCGCCTGGATGATCGGCGGCGTGCGCGATTCGCCGTTGCCCGGCTGGTAGCCGCCCTGCACGCAGATGGTGTCAACATGTTCGCTCATGGATTCGTCTCCTCAACGGTCGGCCGCCCATGCGCGGGCGGCGTGGATGCCTGTGTGTGGTATTACACCACACACAGGCATGCCGCCGGCGTGCATGTCCGCATAGTGCGGCGGGTCAGTCCGCCGAGATGCTGCAGTGGCCGTCGTGCACGAGCTGCGCGGCGGTGTCGGAGGCGTCGGTCATCGTATACCATGGCGCGTTTTGCGCGCCCGAGTTCAGCACGTCGCGTTCCGCGCCGAAGTACAGGGTGGCGTAGCTGTTGGTGAGCGCCTCGTGATCCACGCGTAGTGCAGGCGCCGTGGTGCCGCAGATGCGGTAGATCATCGCGTGCGCCAGTTCGTGTTTCACGGCGTTCGGGTAGTACGATCCCGTCACGTCGTACGTCCAGTTGCGGGAGTTCTGGTTGATGTAGATGAGGTTCGGGGTGGCGGAGCAGAACGCGCCCAATGTGGTCTCGTCGGCAAGGCGCGTGGAGCCGGAGCAGTGGTCGTAGACCGACTTGAAGTCGTAGGTCGGGCTCAGCCCCACCGAGGCGATGAGCTGTTCGCCGGCGGCGAGGTAGGTGCCATCGGATCCCATCGCAATCGGTACGGCCTTGATCCTCTGCTCCCAGTCCGCGGTGAGCGTGGGGATGTCCGGCTGGGAAGACTTGAGGTCGAAGGCCCCCGTGTACAGGTCGCGCACATTGCCCTCGGAATCCCGCAGCGTGGCGTGGATGCCAAGGTCTTCGCCGTGCAGGAACTTCTGTTCCAATTCGTTGAGTGCGGTGGTCTGTGCGTTGTAATAGATGTCGATCTCGTTGGGGTCGGTTGTGGTGCGCTCGCCGGAGGCTTCGAGCTCCTGTTCGGCAGTGAGGAGGTATTTGAGCCATGCGCCGTAATACTCCACGCCCCGGTCGCTCAGTTCAGGCAGCAGCTTGATTGCGTCGTCGGGGGATTTGCTGTTGTATTCGCTGGATTTGCCCTCGAGCAACTGCTTGTATTGCGTATAGCTGTCGGCTTCGGAGAACCGGTAGATCTTCTGGTCCTTCACCGTGCCGTCGTCGTTGAGGTAGTCCTCCGGCTCGTAGCCGCGTGCGCGCAGGTCCTCGAGCGCGCTCTGGTCGTAGTCGTCCGTGTCCATCGTCTGGTGCGCCGCGCGCCGGCCGAGGAGACGACCGTGCCGATGCCGAAGAAGACAAGGAGCAGCAGCACCATAACGCCGGCGATGACGCCGATCACCACGGCGCCGGTGTGCTTGCGCGCCACGGTCGGCGCACAGGCGGCGCGGGGATCCATGGTGCTGGGCCCCATGGGGTAGCCCGGCCTGCTGTTCGCTCCCCATGTGGGGTACGGCGTGGTCTGGTATGGGGTGCCGGAGGTGAACGGATTGTGTGCGCTGGGATGCGCGCCTGGCATCGTGCCGATGGCTGGCGCGGGGTAGACCGGCGTGTGGGGAGAGTGTGGTGACCTTTGTGGTGGGGCCCCGTACGGCGTTGTGGCGGGTGTTTGCGCGGCGGGTGTCTGCGCAGTGGGGCCTGTGGGGAAGGCGACCGGCGTCGGGCCGGGATGCGGCTGCTGCGTCGGTTGGGGTGCCTGCGGTCGTGCACGCTGCTGGTACTGGTGTGGTGAGTTGGTGTTTGGCCCGCTCATCAATCCCCCTTGCTTGTGGTCGGCCGTTCGGCCATGGGCGTGCTCGGCGATGTGGGCCACATCGTAACAAAACCGGACTGCGGGGTTGTGTGCTTGTTCACGTTTTCCACCGCTTTCAGCGATGCGCGTAGCGCCGCCGGACGCGGCGCGGAGGGCGGGCGGTAGTGTGAACAGTAGCGGTGCAGGCCATCCACGCCTCGCGCCAACCCGGACAGGAGTGATCAATGAAGACATCGGTGATGGTGTTCCATCCGAACATCGCGCGCTCGCGCATCAACGCGGCGCTCATGGAGCGCGCGCAGAACGAACCGGAGCTCGACCTGGTGGTGCGTGACATGTATGCGCTGTACCCGGATTTCCATATCAATGTGGAAGAGGAGCAACGTGTGGCCGATGGCGCGGACCGCCTGGTATTCCAGTTCCCGTTCTACTGGTACAGCGCGCCCGCGCTGATGAAGCAGTGGGAGGATGAGGTGCTCAGCTCCGGTTGGGCATATGGGCCGGACGCGCGCATCGCCGGCAAGCGCATGATGCTCGCGGTCAGCACCGGTGGCCTCAAAGACACCTATTCGGTCGAGGGCAAGCACCACGCCGCCATGAGCGAACTGCTGCTGCCGTACCGCATCATGGCGCAGTATCTGGGTCTGGAGTTCGAGGAACCGTTCATTGTGCACGGCGCCTATGCGCCCGACCTCGACGACGGCGCGCTCGCCGCCGTGGCACAGGAGTACGTGGGCCGCCTGCACTAGCAATCCGTGCCGTGCGCATATGGAATGATTGCGCCTGGCATGCCACAATGGCCGTAAAACCCAATCATTGCAACGCGACACGCCATTGACCGTTTTATAGTTAGACGATTTGACAAAGCGCCTATGCGTCGTTTACACTCTCTTTGTAAGACGAATGAACAATAGTTCGTCACAACGCACGATCAACAAAGGAGTGATCCATGGGACTGTGGGATATCGACAAGATCGAGTACGTCGGCCGCGGCAACGGCCCGGTCGAGGGGCTCGGCTTCCAGTATTATGACGCCGACAAAGTGGTCGCCGGCAAGAAGATGAAGGACTGGCTGCGCTTCGGTGTGGCATGGTGGCACACCTTCGACGCGCCGCTCACCGACCCCTTCGGCGATGGCACCGCCCAGCGCCCGTGGGACGGCAAGTACTCCGACCCGATGGACAACG
>SKEZ01000082.1_pt1 | contig 38856 bp, 27 predicted proteins | sample 4843881 | NCBI WGS metagenome assembly SKEZ01 (sample SAMN11008796, study PRJNA524170) | human gut metagenome | isolation source: fecal sample from pouch patient p1, p46 | place: Israel: Tel-Aviv | reverse complement strand
CCCCCCCCCCCCCCCCCCCTTCGCCATGCTTGGCGTACAATCACACGCATGCGTTTTTCCCACCGAGTCGACATCAGCGAACCCAATCCGATCGCCCTCGCGGAGCGTGCGATGCGCGCGCGTGGCGCCACACCCATCGCGCTCAATGATTCGAACCCCACCCACCATGGGTTGGCGCCCCACATGCTGCCCGAACCGTATGCGGCGGACCCGCGCGGCCAGCGGTATGCGCGCGAGGCGCTCGCCGCGTATCTGGGCGGCGTGAGCGCGGGAGACATCTATCTGCTCAGCTCGACGTCGCAGGCCTACGCGTGGCTTATGAAACTGTTGTGCGATGCGGGCGACGCCGTGCTCGCGCCGAAGCCCGGCTATCCGCTCATCGAATCGATTGCGCGCCTCGAATGCGTGGAGCCGCGGTTCTATCAGCTGCGGTTCGACGGATCGTGGACGATCGACACCGCGCAGATCGAGCAGTTGCTGCGTGACGATACGGGGCACCGCATCCGCGCGCTCATTGTGATCAACCCGAACAACCCCACCGGGTCGTACGTCAAGCCAGGCGAACGCGAACAGCTCGTCGCCTTGTGCCGTGCGTACGATGTGGCGATCATCGCCGACGAGGTCTTCTTCGACTACGCCCTCGAACCGTTCGAGGGCAACCGCAGGTTCTCCGGCGAACGCGGCGTGCTGACTTTCGCACTCGACGGCTTCTCCAAGACCCTGGCCGCGCCGCACGCCAAAGTCGGGTGGATTCGCGTGTCCGGCCCCGGTGACGATGTGCGCGAGGCCACATGGCGGCTCGACGTGATCGCCGACGACTTCCTGCCGATGAGCGAACTTGTGGCACGCGCTGTGCCGCCGATGCTCGCCACGGCGCCCGACCAACTGCAGCGGGTGCGCGCACGCACGCAGGGCAATCTGCGCCGCCTGCATGAACTCCTGCGCGCCGACGCGCTCGGCGTGGTCGATGTGCTGCGCGCCGAAGGTGGCTGGAACGTGCTGCTGCGGTTTCCGAGCGTGATCGATGAGAACGAGCTCGTGCTGTCGTTGATGGAGCATGCCGGCGCGAGTGGGCAGCCGGGGTATTTCTTCGACATGCCGTCGAACGGCTACCTCGCGCTCTCGCTGCTCGCCGAACCGGAGCGGTTCACGTCGAATGTACGGCTTGTGCTCGGCGCGGTGGCGCGTGCGCTCGACGTGAGCGACTGATATTTGCTGCGGATGAGCTGCGTGTAGAACGAGGCGGCACGTTGCGGTTCGCCGTCGAACACGAGATGCGTCTCGTCCATGACGATCGTACGGGTGATGCCATACGGTTCGTGCGTGATCAACCCCACGTCGTGCGTCGAGAAGATGACCGGCGTGCCGCAGCTGAGCAGTCGGCGCGCCACATGCGCAGAACTGATCTCATCCAAGCCCCGCGTGGGCTCGTCGGCCACAAGGAGGGCGGGGGATGTGGCGCTCGCCACAGCCCCCGCGAGCAGATGCACGCGTTCGCCGTCCAGTTCCTCGTACGGCACATGCCTGACTTCAAGCAGGTCGAAGCGTTCCAGCAGTGCGCCCACGCGTGCGATGCGCTCGTTGAGGGACACGCCGTGGCGTTTGAGGTATTCGAACAGCGCGGCTTCCACACTCGAGGCACGCCGGAAATGCGATTCGACATGCGCAAGGTCCACGAACCCCACGGCCGCTTCGATCCTGCGGCGGCCCGCACGGTGCGCGGGTTCGCAGTCCGTGCCGTCCAGATCGAAGGTGATCGATCCGCCTGTGGGAATGGCTACGGCTCCCAACAGCCTGACGAGGGTGCTTTTGCCGGCGCCGTTGAGTCCGATGATGGCCACATTGCCTTCACCGGGGGCGAAAGTGCAGCTCGTGGGTGCCAGCCCCACGGTGCCGTCCGCGTAATGGTATGACGCATCGGTGAGCGTGATGCCCACATGGTTGGGCGTGTGGGCCGTATCGCGATGCAGCAGGGTCGAAAGGAAGTTCATAAGTGCCCATTGTAGGCATGCCTACGGCAGCAGCGTGAACCACGAGCGCACCGCATGGTAGAGCCCCGGCTCGTTGACCACAAGCATGTCGTCGCGCCCCACCACAAAGCACGAGAGCGCCCACACCACCACGGCATAGGCCACCACGAGCGCCACGATCGCGCGCACCCACTGCCTGCCTTGCATGGCTTGTGCCGCCACCGGCAGCGCGCACAGCATGAACAGCCACCCGAAATCGGCCATGTAGCGCCATCCGAATCCACCCACAATGGAATCGAACACCAGCAGCACAACAGCCAAGGCGAGCATCGTGACCAACGTGGGCCACAATGCTCCCAGACGCCGCCGCAGGAACGGCACCGCGAACGCAAGCGCGGCGAGCGGCATGAGCACGCACAGGCCGCCGATGGAAGGTTCGGTGAACGACCATGCGGGCAACGGGGTGGGGGATATCTCGAGGAAGGGGAACGTGCCGGTCGGGCGCAACGGCAGGAACAGGTAGTACAGGATGGTGCCCGGTATATTGCGCCATGGCGTGCTGAAGCTCGTCATGTCGGTCACGGTGATCTGGTAGGCGTTGCCGAAATCGAACAGCGAGCCGAACCGCAACTGGTTGTATGCCAGGACCGGGGCCACCGCCACGGCGGCCGGTACGAGCATCCACGCGCACCAAGCCCCCAATCCGCGCCAGTCACGGGCATGGAACCATACGTACAGATGACGCCAGAACAACGGGAACGCCAGCACCGCGGTGAGCGCGAATGTGGGCCGGCACCCCAGCGTGGCGGCGATGCATGCGGCGCCTGCGGCCACGTGCGGCCACGAGAGCGTGCCGTCGCCGCGTTCGGCGCCCAGCCACAGCCACAACCCCCATGCCGCCAGCAACAGCGAGGCCGCGAAGGGAATCGAATAGAAATTGGTGCGGAACCACAGGTACGGCGCGGTGGCGCCGATCAGATACGCCACACAGGCAAGCACTACAGTGGCGAGCGGCACGGCGCCGACGATGCGCTTGAGCACGCGAATCACCAACAGGCACGAACACACCGCCATGCCGAACATGAGCAGCAATTCGGCGCAGCGTGCGGGCAGCATCACACCGCCGGGCACGAACCACGACGAAACCACACGGAACGGCGCGAACAGCAGCAGCGACGGCAGCACACCGAAATACGAGTACCAGTGGCCGTCGCGGAACGCGTAATCCCAGTAGACCGGCGAGACCCCCTCGTCGAACAAACGGTCGCGTTGGGCCACGTCGTACGGGTTAGCTGCCTGCGCCAACTCCTGCGGCACCGGCAGGTCGAGCCACAGCCGGCCATGCAACAGCGCGTCGGCGACATGGCCATACTGGTCGAAGTCGTAGGTGTAGCCGCCGTCGGTATGGAACCGCAACGGCGCGGCAAACCGGATGCCCCACACCACATGCCAGACCGTATAGAAGGCCAAGGGGGCGAGCGCAAGCGCGAAGAGCCACCGCTGCCGTTTGCTCGCCGTGTCCAGCCGGGTGCGCCACAGCCATGAGCCGGGCAGGAATGCGATCACCACAAGCGCCACGGCCATCATCGTACCTACGCGGGCCCAATCGAAATCGAATGGCACACGCACGTTGGCGCGCACGTTCTCGATCGGCACGAGTGCGCCACGGGTCTCTTCGATCCAGATTGTGGTGGTGCCCGTCGCGTTGTCGCGGATGTACAGCGAGCGTGGAGCGTACGGGCTCACCGATTGTTCGGGACCGCTCACGCCATGCGCCTCGAGGCGCATGTGCACGGTCGTGACGACGTCATCGGACCACGGTCCGGCGAGCGCCGCGTCGATCCCCCGCGTTGGAGTCGGGTCCACGCGCCAATACGGAGACGAGCCGTCCGACTGCGTGCGCAGCCACGCTGTGGTCGGGTCGGTCACCTTGAGCATTCCCTCGGCGGTGCGCTGCAGGCCCGGGCCGAGCTCGTTGCGCGCGGAGACGGAATCGCCACTCGCGCCGATCGACAGCACGTAGGGCAGGTTGAACCACGCGCATTCCACGAACACGACGAGGAAAACGGCGATGAGTACGCGGCGCGTCAGGCGGAGCAGACGCGCGCGGCGGGGCAGCGGTGAAGTCACGTGCATTATTCTATCGGCACCATCGGCATGGAACGCGTTGTACATTCGCGTTGTACATTAGAGAGCATGGTTCACACGTCTGATCGCTCCCCGCACACCCCACACGCGCACCCCCGCGGCGTCACCCCTTCGGCGTTGCTCACGGCGGCGCGGCAGTGGCTTGCGCACGGTTGGGCCGGGTCGGGCGTGGGGGAGCCGGTTGTGCTCGCCCCGTGGACGCGCCACCACGCGTTCACCGGATTCCCGGACGTGCCCGGGCCGATCCGCCCCGGCTGGGTGCAGCTGCCCGGTGCGCGCGTCTTCGCCATCGGATTCTTCCTGTCATCGCGCCGGTTCATGCAGATCGCGCTCGCCGACGACCGCGGGCGCGTCTATGCGACCGATGAGCCGAACCCGGACCTGCACGGGCGTGAACCGGAGTTCTTCCTGTTCAAGGAAGGCGAATGGACGATTCCCGACGGCCCGCGCATGGGGCACACCGCCGCAACGGGCGGGCGCACGATCCGTGTGGCCCACGGCGGCGTGGTGTGCGCCGAAGCGAACGGCGTCAACCGGTGGCTCGCCTCGTGGATCGAGGCAGGCCGCCGCTACACGCTCGAACAATTGCGCGTGACCCTGCCCGACGAACTGCGTGTGGGGCTCGAATACCGCGACGCGGTGACGGTCGCGTTCTTCGCGGCCTATCTACTGCCCAAGATGCGCGGACTGCTGCTCGGCTTCGGGTCGGGCAACATCTTCCGCAGGCTCGAACAGCAGGCGCCGTTGAGCGCGATCCGCGACAGCGCGCGCGACGCCGCCGAAGCGCACGCCCACGGCCTGCGCACATCCGGGCTCGAGGACCACGCCGTCATGCTCATGCGCGAAATAGGCGCGTTGGGCAACCTGCCCGCCTTGCAACCGGACCACGGCGCCGAGCCGATGCACCTGATCACCTCCGAGCTCTCCGGCAACTACTTCCTGACATGGGACACATCGCTGCCATTCGATGCGGCCCTCACCTCGATGCGCATCGAAGGCAACCTCAACCGCTTCGCCCAAGTCAGCTCATGGCTCGAAACCAACGCGAGCCACGGCATCGAACCCACCGAAGACACCGTCTCGCAAGCCCAGGCCGCCCTCATCGACCAGGCCCTGTTGACCAATCCGGCACTCAGCGCGTTCCCGCGCACCGAACCGATCGACGTGCTGCACGGGCCGGCGTTCGGCGAAGTCAACCGTCTCGTCGCCATCGCCGCGGACACGGCACAGCGCATTGCACGGGCCAACCCGGCGCCGCAGGCGGACCAGCCGCACGGCGAATGGGTGTTGCGCCAGACGCTTGCCTCACTGCTGCGCCGCCTGCGCCTGCCCTACCGGTTCGACACCGACTTCCGCGACGACCTCGAAGCCGGCAGGCTGGCCATCGCCTTCACCGCGGCCGGTCCCGCGCTCATGCCGGCAAGCGAATACATCGCGGTCACCCACGACTGGATCGATCTCGATGACGCCGCACGGGCGCAGCTCAGCGCACGCTACAACCTGCGCGTGGGATTGATGATGGCGGCGCTCGCGTTCGGCGCGAGCCCGCGCATCCGTGAAGTGAGCGTCATCATCGATTCGATTGGGCTCGAAGAGGCGATCAAGGAGCAGGACAGCGCGATCAAGGCGATGATGAGCGACGCGTTGAGCACCTTTGAACAATGGCATGACCGCCCGCTCGACTTCGCCAGCGGCAAGGCGAGCCCCAAAGACGGCGACCAGCACGGCAACCCGATGGCGCTCGGCACGGCGAACGGACCTGAACCGCAAGGTGCGCCGGCCGACGACGAATTCGAACAGCTGATGCGCGGCGGCGGCATCGACGAAGTGACGTTCGCGTTCGACGAGCGCGACGGCCAGAACGGCGGGCAGGATGGCCATGCCGCTGGCACTGCGATCGACGAGCAGCTCGAACGGCTGCGCACCGGCCCGACCCTCACCACGCTGGCCACCGTCACGTTCACGCGTGAGGCGTTCCTGCGGCGGCTGCGCGACGACGGGTTGGGGCACCCGGACGAGACCTTCGCCATGTTCCATGCGGCCATGACAATCGACGCCGAGCACGGGCTCGCGCCGACGCCCACCGACCTGACGATTCACGACGCGCGGTTCGAACCGCGCAACGCCCAGATGGCGCCGGAATCGCAGGAACGTGCGCTCACACCGGCCGAAGCGCGCGCCATGGGCGCCACCGACACCTTCGGGCTGGCGATCCAACGTGACGACCTGCTCGCATACGCGGTCGCGCGCTTCCACGAACTGGCCGCCGATGACGCGATGCCGTCGGTGGACAAGGCACAGCAGGCGATGCGGCTCATCGACCGCATCGGTGACCCGGAACTGACCGATGCGGCGCCCGAAATCACCGCGGCGCTGATCGACGGACGCGACACCCCAGACCCGGTGTTCGAAGTCGGCGCCCGGCTCGACGACGCGCGCGTCAAGGCGCGTGACCTGTTGTTCTCCGGGCAGGTGGACCAGGCCGTCGAGCACATCGAATCCGTGGTGGCGGCGCTCGACGAGCAGTTCGCCGCGGGTGACGGCGTGCCGCGCTACTTCAACTCGTATGCCGACCGCGTGATCTACAACCACCTGTTCGCTATCCGTGACGAACGCACGGTGCTCATTCCCGATAACCTCTTCTACGCGCACATGGAACTCGCCGACGCGCTCGCGCAGCTCAAGGGGGCCAAGGAGGCGCTGCCGCACCTGAACCGGCTCGTGGCATACGCGCCGTCATACGCGCTTTCGCACCTCAAGCTCGCCGTACAGCTCGCCCGCGAGGAGGATTGGGATTCGGTGCGCGCCGCGTGCCTGAACGCATTGCGCGTCTCGATCGACCGCGCGGACGCGGGCTACGCATACTACCGCCTCGCCCAGGCCGCATGGATGCGCGACGAGTTCGCCGTGGCCGTGGCCGCTTACATGATGAGCGACGCGGTCGCGCACAATCAGGTGCCTTCGCTCGGCGAGGAACTCAGCGAAGTGCGCGGGCGCGCCACATCGCAGAACATTCCCATCCCCACTGCCATGGCGCAGGCGCAGCGCACGCTCGCCGAACACGACATTCCCGTATGGCCGGGCACCGAGGTCGCGCCGATCATGCTGCGCGCGGCGCGTGTGGGGGTGGATCAGGGCATGTTCGTGCCCGCACGCACGCTCGCGGTGGCGGCGGCGCGCATGGGCGAAGAGGGCATTGACGCGGTGCAGCTGCAGTTCCTGCGCTCGCTCAATGCATAATGGGAGTGGCCGGACCTCGGCGCACACAGACGAAAGGTGAAGACATGAGCGAGCGCGACCATGCCGTTGACACACGCGCGGGCATCGGCTCCGACGCGTGGATCGACGCGCTGCGGTACAACGACAACGACGCGATGGACCTTGACGATCTCGACGTGCAACGGCTGACCGCCGAGCAGGCGGCACGCCTGTGGGCGCGGCTCGCCGCATGGGTCGAGACCGACCAGATGGCGTATTACGTGGACGACGCCCCGGTGTCGTCCGATGCGGCGTATGACGCGCGCCTGCGCTGCCTGCAGCGGCTGGAATCCGCGTTCCCGCAGCTCGACACACCACAGTCGCCGACGCACCGTGTGGGCGGCACGTTCTCGAACGAGTTCGCGTCGGTGCGGCACCCGTCGCGCATGATGAGCCTCGACGACGTGTTCTCATACGACGAGCTGCGCGCATGGTACAACAGCGTGTTGCGCGATCTGGATTGGCCGGAGGGCAAGCCGCTGCCGATGACGTGCGAGATCAAGATCGATGGCTTGGCGCTCAACCTCATCTACCGCAACGGCGTGCTCGTGCAGGGCCTGACGCGCGGCGACGGCGTGACGGGCGAGGACATCACGATGAACGTGCGCACGTTCCAGTCGATTCCCGCCACGCTGCACGGACCGGAAGGCGACATTCCCGAACTCGTGGAGATCCGCGGCGAGGTGTTCATGCGCTGGGACGACTTCAGGGCGCTCAACGCGCGCAACGAGGACGAAGGCAAACCGCCGTTCGCCAACCCGCGCAACGCAGCCGCCGGATCGTTGCGCCAGAAGGACCCGCGCATCACCGCGAGCCGGCACCTGAGCTTCTACGCGCACGGCATCGGCGAATTGCAGTGGGGCGAAGGCAGACCGGTGGACGTGGCCGACGAGGTGCACGACCAATCGGAGGCGTATGCGCTCTATGAACGGTGGGGCATCCCCGTCTCGCCGCATACGCGCGAGGTGACGAACTTCGACGAGATCATCGAGATGATCGAGTATTACGAGCAGCACCGCTACGACATCGAGCACGCCCTCGACGGCATTGTGGTGAAGGTGGACGACCTGGCGTTGCAGCGCCGTCTGGGCGCCACATCGCGCGCGCCACGGTGGGCGATCGCCTACAAATATCCGCCGGAGGAGGTGAACACCGAACTGCTCAACATCATCGTGCAGGTGGGCCGCACCGGCCGTGTGACGCCTGTGGCGATCCTGAAACCGGTGTATGTGGCCGGTTCGACCGTCTCGCGCACCACATTGCACAACGCCTACGAGGTCAAGCGCAAAGGCATCCTCATCGGCGACACGGTGGTGGTGCGCAAGGCCGGCGATGTGATCCCGGAGCTCGTGGGGCCGGTGACGGCGCGGCGCAAGGGACGCGAAGACGAACTGCGTGAGTTCGTGATGCCCACGCATTGCCCGTCGTGCGGCACACTGCTGCGCCCGATGAAGGAGGGCGACAAGGACCTGCGCTGCCCGAACGCCGAATCCTGCCCGGCGCAGCTCACCGAACGCATCATCAACCTCGCCTCACGCAAGGCGTTCGACATCGAGCATCTGGGGGAGGCGAGCGCGGTGGCGCTCACGAACCCCGAGGAGGACCGGCCGGATTCCGTCGAGGCATACGCCCCCGGCATCCGTGAACTCGTTGTGGCGCCCGGCGACGAGCCGGAGCCGTATGTGGCGCCCGAAGGGCTGGGGCTTCCTGAACCGCAGCAGCCGGTGCTGTCGAGCGAAGCGGGCGTGTTCGCGCTGACGGCGCACGACCTCAAAGACGTGCAGGTGTGGCGTGAGGCTCCGATCATCGAGGTGCGCGAGCATGTGGACGAGGATGGCAAGACGCATAGGACACGCCGGCGCATCGGCGGGTCGGGCCTGTGGCATCAGGTGCCGGCGTTCTGGACGAACCCGGTCAAACAGGGCAAGGACAAGCCGGTGCCGAGCGACGCCGTGGTCGTGGGCGTGCAGGAGCGCAATGGGCGTGCCGTCTATGTGGGGCCGGCGGAGAACACGCGCAAGATGCTCGCTGAAATCGACAAGGCGAAGCACACCGACCTCGACCGTGTGCTCGTGGCGTTGTCGATCCGCCGGCTGGGGCCGCCCACGGCGCGCCTGATCGCCCAGAGGTTCAGCACGCTCGACGCCGTGGCGCACGCGAGCGTCGAGGACCTCACGCAGATCAGCGGCATCGGCGTCGAGATCGCCGAATCAGTTGTCGACTGGTTCGCCAAGGCACGCGAACCCGGCGACTTCCGCGGCCGTGTGCTCGAGGCATGGCGGCAGGCGGGTGTGCGCATGGAAGCCGAGCACAGCGACCTGCCGCAGACGCTCGCCGGCACCACGGTCGTGGTGACCGGTTCGTTGGAAGGGTATTCGCGTGATTCCGCCAAAGAGGCGATCGTGGAGCGCGGAGGCAAGGCGTCGGGCACGGTGAGCGGCAAGACCGACTGGGTCGTCGTGGGCGCCAATCCGGGGTCCAAGGCCGCGAAGGCGGAGGCGCTCGGCGTGCCGATGATTGACGAACGCCAGTTCGGCGAACTGCTGGAGACCGGCACGGTGCAAGGCATGGTCAAAGACTGATCGCGGGCAGTCATACTGCCGGCCGACTGTGGTGTGGAACGATGTGGATAGCGGCGTGTCGTCCACTTATCCACATTGTTCGCTCCAACGATTGCCCACCTGCGCGTGGTGTGCCAAGCTGCTCACGGGGCGCCACCCGGCGTGCCCCGCCCGCAGTGGAAAGGAACACCATGCCCAGCGCATTCGCCACACACCCACCCATCCTGTTCAACACCCACGGTTTTCTGCGTGACGTGCGCGCAGTGCAATGCCGGTTCGAGACGCTTGTCAGCGAACACCACCATAGGCCGTTCACCCTGACCGACGATCTTGGCTACACCGACGCCGAGCTGACGCCGCTCGCCGAACGCCTGTTCGGTGGCACGGCATGGCCCGACACGCTGCACTTGGCAATTGTGACCGGCGAACCGGCGATCGTGGAGCAATGCCGCGGATTCCTCGACGCCATCGTCGGCGAGACCGAGGACCGTGGTTGGCAATGCTGGCTCATGCGCATCGTCGCCGACGGCATCATGGCCATGTGCGCGAACCGCACACTCGACGGCCTACCAATGGCGTTGCGCGTACGCCGCAGGAAGGCGTTGCGCAAAACGCTGCGCTCCCGCCGTCCCTACCGGTCGGACGACGGGCGCAAATGTTACGAGGACCATATGGCATACGCCCGGCAGAACCAATGGCTGTGCGCCACGACACTGCTGCGCTGGGGCACGCCAGGGCAGACGACGGTGCGTGCCGCCCGCCAGTTTATGATGTGCCACGAAAGCGCGCTGATGCTCATCGACGACGGCGAATGCTTCACGCACGGCGAGACCGTGTGCATTGATGGCACCGACGCAGGCCACGGCACGGCGGCACCAGGCACGTCGTCGATCGACGACTACCTGCAGCGTCTGCGCAGCCAGGCCGACGCCGCATACCGCGCGTCGACGCGCCGCCAGCAGATCGCGCAGGAACTCCACACCAGCCGTGGCATGCAACCGTCCGACTCCGATGTACGGTACGTGTACGACGCCGAACGGCTCATCGACGCCTACCAGCGCCTGCAGTACGACGACATGCCCACCCACACGGAGCTCCTGACGCAGGTGCTGCTGTACGACGAGCCGACGGGCATGGACCTGTGGGAGAACCCGGTGTACCTGTTCGACATGGCCTGTTCGCTGCTCGGTTGCACGGAGGGCTTCCGTGCCGCACGGTTCTTCGAAACGCACTGCCAAAACCAACACGCCGTCAGCCTCGACCTGCTGGAAGACCATGTGCGTGTGGTGCGCGACGAAGGATTGGCCCAGCTGCCGCTGCGGATCGTCGGCGAGACGCAGGAATTGTACTCCCAAGTGGACGAGGTGAGTCCCTCGTACCGCACGTCGCTGCACCACTACCACCGGCGCAACCGCGCCGACGCGTTCTCCATCATCCTCGACCGGCTCCCGGCCCGCAATCCAGCGCGGGTGCGCGATATCGCCCTATGCTTCGCGGACGAACGATACGACGACTATGCGCGCATGGTCGAACCGTTCGCGGCGGCAGCCTGACCACGGCGCATGAGCGTGCGCGCCAGGTCGGCGAAGGTGCGGCCGAACGCGTCGTCACGCAGCGAACCATCGGCGTTGAGCACGGCGGGGCGGCCGCCCTCGCCGGTCTCGCGCACCTCCGGGTCGAGCGGCAATTGCGCCAGCAGCGGCACATCGTAACCGAGCGCGCGGGTCAACTGCGCGCGCACGCGCTCACCGCCGCCCACGCCGAACAATGCGAGGCGCTCGCCGGCGTGGTCGAAATAGCTCATGTTCTCGATCACCCCACGCACATGCATCGGCACCTGCAGGGCGACGAGCCCGGACCGCACGGCGATGTCGGAAGCGGACGGCTGCGGGGTCGTGACGACGACGAGTTCGGCGTTCGGCAGCGCCTGCGCCACTGAAATCGCCATATCGCCGGTGCCGGGGGCCAGATCGAGGATGAGCACATCTGGCTCGCCCCACCACACGTCGGCGAGGAACTGCTCGAGCGAGCGCTGCAGACGGGGCCCGCGCCACAGAATCGCGCGGTCGGAGCCAGCGAACATGCCGATCGACATGAGCTTGACCCCCCACGCAGTGACCGGCATGAGCATGCCGTTGAGATTCGTCGGCTGGCTGTGTGTGCCGAACAGGCGGGGCAGCGAGAAGCCGTAGATGTCGGCGTCGATCGCGGCCGTGTCGTAACCAAGCGCGGCGAATGTGGCGGCGAGATTCGCGCTGATCGACGATTTGCCCACGCCACCCTTGCCGGAGGCGACCGCGAAAATGCGCGTCTTCGTGCCGGGTTTGTTGAACGGGTTTTCACGGCGCTGCGCCTTGAGATCGGAGACAAGCGCCTGCAACTTGCCTTCGTCCATTGAGCCGACGGTGATGTGCGCGGTCAGGTCGGCGTCGGGGTAGGAGGCGACCGCTTCTTCGATCTGCGCGCTGATCTGCACGGACAGCGGACAGCCGGGCACGGTGAGCTCCACATCGACCATCACATCGTAGGCGCCTGGACCGGACTGCTGCGCCCGCACGCCGGCGATCATGCCCAGATCGGTGACCGAGCGGCCCAGCTCCGGGTCGATGACATGGCCCAGACGGTCCATCACCGCGGTTTCAATGAGTGCTGTCCGGTCGTCCATGCCATGCCTTTCTGTGTGGTCGAAGTGGTGCCCCCGCGGGGAACAACAGCCCACTGTATTGCATAAACGCATGACGCGCCAGATGGGCGCGGTTGCGCGGATTGCGAGTTCGCATCGGGCGAAGCGGATGCGCGTACACTTGCCAAAGTAATGGCGCGTGCGTTGCGATGGGTCGTAATGGGCGGTGCAACCGGTGCAAGGCAAGGAGTGGGCATGACCGATTTGACGTTGGCATTGGCGCAGGCGACCCCTGGGCTCGCCGAACAGGCCTGCCGCTCGGCGGCGTTGTGTGGCGCGGACATCGTGGTATTGAGCGCCGAAGCCAGTGGCGGGTTGCTGCGCACATGCGCGCGTCTGGCGCCTGAGCTGCGCATCGCCATCGCCATCACGGGCGACGATGTGGTGCTGTTCGACGCAGACGGTCAACAGGTCACCACACCGCGTGGGGCCACGATCGGCGTGGCCGGCACCCCTGCCGACCTGGCCATTGCGCCCGCGACGATGGATGTGGAGCGCCGCGCGGCCAGCGGCGGGGCGTTCTGCAACGGGCATGTGCTGCTGTGCGGTGGCGAGGAACACGAGTTCGACGGGCCGGGCCTGTATCTGGCCAATCTGGTTGTCGACTAGTGGCTTTACAACCCTTTTACGTATGGCTTGTCATGTAATTGTGGTTCTATTCGACATAGACACCGGAGCTTGTCCAACAGGCTGAGAGGGGAATGCCCTGACCGCATGTGAACTGCTCCCCAAAAGTTGGACGTTGTATATCATGATAGCGTCCTAGACCATCCAGGGTCATATTCCGGTACTCGACCGGGGCATGACCCTGATCTCCGCCATCCACATTTGTTGTTTCCCTGCTAAGCCCAGTGCTACCGACAAGGTAATCGGTAGGAAACTTAGGGAATGCCTTCGAGAAAGTAGTCAAGGCAAAGCCCTTGCGGTTAATTCCTCTCCATTTTGGCATAAGTTGGGCTTTGTGGATTTGAGCATTGAATGAGAATCTGGCAGTCTGGAATACACGCCTATAGTATGGGAGCATTGGGTCAAGATTTTATGTAGAGGTTATACTATGGAGAAAGTAGTTTTATATATTCATGGAAAAGATGGAAGCCATTTGGAGGCCGAACGGTACAAGAAAAACTGTTTGGGCTTTGATTTGATTGGTGTAGAGTACGATGACTATCTTCCGTGGATTGTGCAAAAGAAATTTAAATCTGTTTATGAAACAGTTTTCGAAAGATATGACTGTGTTTATTTGATTGCTAATAGTATAGGTGCTTATCTTGCAATGTACGCATTGCAAGATTTTGATATTGCAAAGGCCTTGTTTATATCACCTGTGCTTGACATGGAACGTCTTATACTTGACATGATGAGTTGGGCAAATGTATCGGAGGGGGATTTGTGCGAGAAAGGAGAGATTCCTACGGAGTTCGGGGAAACATTATCGTGGAAATATTTATGTTTCGCTAGGGAAAATCATATAACATGGAATGTTTATACAGAAATTTTATATGCAGAGAACGATAATCTTGTATCGCGCCAAACGATAAATCAGTTTATTGGCGCACATAATGCAAATCTAACAGTAATGGAAAATGGTGAGCATTGGTTCCATACAGACGAACAGCTTGCGTTTTTAGATAGTTGGATGGAAAAAGCAATACGATAACTTTCGGTTCATCAAGAAAAAGGAAGTGGCGGAGAATGGAACAGGCAACGCCGGACGATGAAACGATACGTGCCACCGGCATTGAAAAACTGGTGAAGGGGGCTGACAAGTGAGTTCGTTGAAGATCCGTTGTTCTCTATGTTTCACATCATGTGGTTGAGCGAGATGCCATTTGCGGAACGGCTTCCCTATACACAGAAGTTGATCGGATACATCGGTCAGAATGTTGCGACGGAAGAAGGCTTTTCCTGCCTGGGCGGACTGAAGGAGATTGTTCCTTGCTATAACGCGATGCTTCTTGAAGCATATGGTCGATTGTCTTTGACGGAGAGCAGGCAAGCACAGGCGGCTCTGCGTTGGATCAAGCAGTACAGGCTCTGGGGCCGGGGGTAGTGGCATCCCCGGTCGCAGTAGATGACCGGACGCTCGCCGCCGTGTCGTAGCCGAGGGCTGCGAAGATGGGCGCGAGATGCGTCGAGATGGAAGACTCTCCCGCACCGCCCTGCCGGAGGCGACCGCAAAAATGCGGGTCCTAATGCCGGGCTTGTCGAACGGGTTCTCTCGGCGCGCGGCCTTGAGGTCGCTGACGAGCGCGTGCAGTTTCGCGTCGGCCATCGTGCCGACGTTGATATGAGGCGTGAGCCTCGCGTACGGGTAGCTCGCCACCGCCTGCTCGATCTGCGCGGCGATCTGCTCGGACAAGGGGCATCCCGGCACCGTCAGCTCGACGTCGACGACGACGTCATGGGCACCGCCGGTCAGGTCGTATGCATCGCTACGGGCGGCATCGCTGGGGTCGTCGCCAGTAAGCGTGGCGGAGACGCTGCCGATAACGGCGGAGGAAGGGGCGTCGGATGTTGGAATGATGGTGACGTTGGCGATCATTCCCAGTTGCGTCACGGAACGACCCAATCCGGGGTCTATGACGTGATCCAGACGTTCCAGCATGGCGTGCTCAATGATCGTCGTCTCCTGTATTGCAAGCGTGTTGGACGCGCCAGAGGCGAACGGAACGGAAACGGGCGGCGTGGTCCGGGAAGGATGGACCGCACCGCCCGCAGGATCGGATGTGAAAGAGGTCATGTTGGCCGGATGCCGCCCGTAAGCGCGGTACGCGTATGCGTCGGCGGCTACGGGCGGTCCGGCCGGGAAACGGACGTCATTGGCGTCCGGATGCGAAATGGTCGAGCGAGCCGGTTTTCATCAGCATCCGGTAGAGCACCCAGCTCAGACCGCCTGCGATGAGCGCGCCGGAGACCACCGACGTGGCCAGATAGACGCTTGCGCGCAGCACGCCCCAGCCGGGATTCGTGATCCAGTAGTAGATGCCGCAGCCGAGTCCCGCCAATGCTCCTGAAAGCATCGTGCTCGCCAGATTCCACACCCGGTAGGCGAGCAGTGCGAAGCCGAGCTCGGCGCCGACCCCCTGCATGATGCCGACGACAAGCGAACCGCCGGCGCCCCATTGGTTGCCCAGCAGCAGTTCGAGCATCGCCGCGACGGTTTCCGCATACAACGCCGCGCCGGGTTTGCGAATGATGATGGCCGCAAGCGGGCCTGCGAACAACCAGAACGCGTTGAGGATGCCCTCGAATCCGGGGGTGACGGCGCCGAACAGCGTCAGCGGCGCGGTGCAGATGAAATCCCACATCCAGAAGACAAGCCCGGAGGCGGCAGCGATGGCGGTGGCGGTCACCAGATCGACGACGCGCCATCGGCGCGATGTGTACGGGATGCGGGCGGCATCGATTTCAGTATTGGTCATGGAAGTGCCTTTCCTTGTCATATGCATATATATGGTGGAAGGCACGGGGAAAGAGACGTCCGTGCGCCGGCATTATCCGATTCACGTTCATGCGGTCGAAGCTCGCGCTTCCTCTCAGCCTGCTTGGCAAGCCCCCGTGTCCGCATCCAGTAAAGCAGAGACCATGCACTTTCGTCGTTCGAATGGATTACAGGGCGTCGGCGGCGCGGAAGATCGACGGAAGAAAGATATCCCAATGAGAAGGGCGCTACCCGTAACGAAAGCGCCGCCCGTACAGGACATGCTGGCCGCAGGGAGAGTGAGGATTCCTCTTACGGGCAGTCGAGAGAGGGGATGGCGGCACTCAGGGCGATGATGATGAAAAACGGGCGGCACCGGAAGGGTGCCGCCCGTTGTGGCTCATCGGATCCGGGAAGGATCAGATGTGGAAGTAGCTCCGGCGCTTTGCCTCACTGTTTTGGAGAACGGCGTAATATCACCGATTATCGGCGGTATTACGCCGTTCTTCGTTGGTAAACGGCTGTTTTGACCAACCGCGATTTCCGTCAATCAGGCTCAATCAGGCGTAATCATAAGTGACCTATAAGTGACCTGCATAGGCGGAACGCATGAATGCAGGGAAAAACGGCATGTCCGACTACACGCTGGTGCTCACAGGCACCGATGGCACGAACGTGGTGCTCACGGGCACCAATCCCAAACGGCTCGTCGACCGACTACGGGCCAAGATCGCCCCGGCCGACCGGCGACGGACGAAAGGCGCGGGCGGCATCCGCCGACTGCCCAACGGCAGGGTGAAGGCATACCGCACCGTCGTCGACCCGAACACCGGCGAGGAGCACCGCGTGAGCCGCACCGCCGACACACAGGCCGTCGCCGAGTCACGGCTCAAGGAGGCACTGTCCGAGTTCGAACGCACCCACCGCGTCGGCTACGTCAAACCTCCCACCGTGGCCGAATGGATGGACCACTGGCTGACCGACGTGTGCAAGCCGCGCCTCAAGCCCCGCACCTGGGGCACGTATGCGTCCGTCGGCGCGAACGACATCATCCCCGCCATCGGCAAGGTGCGGCTCGATGAGCTGAAACCCGCCCACTTCCGCCGCATGGAACGCTACATCACCGTCGAGCAGGGCAGGAGCTCCGGCACCGCGGGCAGCGCATGGCGAACCCTGCACAAAGCGTTGGAGGACGCCGTGCTGGAGGGCGTCATCGAAAGGAACCCCGCCGTCAAGGGCACCGCGCCCCGAGTGGCATTGAAGGAACGCGCAGTATTGACGCCCGAACAGGCCGCCGACCTCATCGCCGCCGAGACGGACGACACGTGGAGACTCATGTGGATGCTCGCGTTCATGACCGGCATGCGCCAGGGCGAACGACTCGGCCTAACCCGGGACGAACTGCGCCGCGACGGCGACCGGCTGGTCGTCTTGGTCGAATGGCAGGCGCAGCACCTGACGAAACGCGAGGTCGAGGACCTGTCCAAGGGCGTCGAATGCACGCCGCTGGGCAACGGCATGTACCGCACTCGTCCCAAAACCGAGAAAGGGCGCCGCGCCATACCATTGCCCGAGGCGCTCGCCGCCCAGCTGCTCGCCTACATCGAACGCCACGGCGTCAACCGCGACGGGCTCGTGTTCCATGACGACCGGGGGCTGCCCCTGACCGGCGGCGTGGAACGCAGACGCTGGCACCGGGCATTGGATCGCATCGGAGCCGGCCACGAATATGTGCCGCACTCCGCCCGTCACACCACCGCGACCATCCTGAATCGGCTCGGCCTGGACGATGTGACCCGCACCGCGATCATGGGTCACAGCCGCGTGTCCACCACAAACGAAATCTACACGCATGTCGAGCTCGACCGGCTGGTCGCCGCCACCGACGGCGTGGAAAGGGCAATCGAGGGCTAGACGGGCATGACCGTCCTCTGTTCGACGAACGCGGCCACGTCGGCGGCCCTGTAGCGGATGTGCCGCCCCACGCGCACGTATGGCAGGCATTTGCGTTTCGCCCGCCACTTGCGCAACGTTTCCGTGGATATGCCCAGCAGGCGGGCGACCTGCTGGGCCGTCATTAGTTCCGGTACCTCCATGCCGACGCCCATGCGTCCCGAAGCGGTATTGAGCGGTAACGACCACACCGAGGGTGCGTTTCCGGGCATGGCGGGAGTCAAGGTGGAAACCACGACGGAAGGGAGGAGCCTCAATGCCCTATATCGACATCCACAGCGAACGCGTCCGGATACCATGCCATCCGCTCCGCTCCATGGAAAAGACCCGTGCGGCAGTGGTGAACGCTGGGGCTTCTATGAGCCGACCCGCGATGATGGGGCGCGACCGTGATTGGATGTGCGCGGGGCGGGGAATCCTCCCTCGCCGCGACGCCGGGCAAGCACCAGCTCCGCGGCGAGCAGCCTGCGCGCATTGTCCTCGTTTTGGGCCCGCGCGTACCGGCGGCGTGCGCGGGCGACCCTGCCTATTACCGCGATCTCATCGTCATGGTACGGGATCTCACCGGTGAGCAGCATTCGCGGATTGACATCAAGAATCTCCGCCAGTCGCAGGAATTGGGCGGCGGGCATGGTCTCGAGCCTGCGCGCGCCGTTCTCGTATTCACTGATGTGCGACTGCGTGGAGCCGATGGCCGCGGCCAATTCGGCCTGCGTCAGCCCGGCGACTTTCCGGTATCCCTTTAATCCCATGCGAATCATCCTACGCGGCGACGCATGTACGTGCATAGCAATGCTCGTACATGCGAAAGGACGCCGACATGGACATTGAACTGTCCGACCAGCAGCTGCTGGTCGACCGTACCACCGCCATGAGGATGCTGGGACTCAAGGACCCGCGCACCATCGTCAGGCTCGCCCGTTCCGGGCATATCACCGGCTTCGTCGCGTGCGGCCGGTGGTACTTCAACCGCGCTTCCATCGAGGCATTCGCACGCGGCGAATAGACGACATATATATAGGAGACGGATATGGCGAAGGCGTGGATACGCGACAGGTGGCTCAAATCGAAGGCCGTGGTGGACGGCGTGGAGACGGTGCCGACCGCGCGCATGCGCCGCCGGGTGGCCGCGAATCCGTCGACGGCCGATCTGCCGGACGCATTCAAGACGGCCGACTATGGGCGCGGCATGCGCTGGCAGGTCTGCTGGCGGGCCGACGGACGGCAGCATCGGGAGGGCTTCGCCGTGCGCGAGGCCGCCGAAGAGCGGGCCGCGGAGCTCAACGACGACCTGCGTTCGGGACGGTATGTCGACCCACGTGGTGGCCGGCGTGTGCTGGACGATCTGCTGGAGCCTTGGCTGGCCGACCATACGGGCGTGCGCCCATCCACCATCGACAACTACCGCCGCCACTACGAAAGCATGGTGCGTCCGCGCTTCGGCTCCACTTGCATCGGGGATATCGACGAGCGGGCGGTCAAGGCCTGGGTGCGCGACCTGGATTCCGGGGCCATTCGCACGCAGCGTGGAGAGCCGTTCACGAAGGGTGCAATACGGACGGCCGTAAGCAAGATCCTCGGCTCCATGCTCCGGTTCGCGGTGCGCCGCAAATGGATTCCGGCCGACCCGACCAGGGGTGTTCGGCTCCCTCGGGTCCCCGTGCAGCGGGTGGACCCGTTCACGTTGGAGGAGGTGCGCGCCATCGCGGACGCGGCGGGACGGCTGAAGACTCCGACGGGCAGGCCATGCGGCCGCCCCATGGATCGTCTGCTGGTCCTGTTCCTCGCATCGACGGGCATGCGGCCGGGCGAGATGGCCGCATTGGATGTGCGCGACCTGGACTTCACGCACGATATGATAAGCGTGTCGAAGACGATGACGAAGGCCGAGGCGGGCCATTACCGGTACGTGCAGGGCGATACGAAGACCGTCAGGGGGCGTCGGCGTCTGCCGATTCCGTCTTTCCTGCGCGGCGAATTGGAGGCCTTGTGCGAGGGTCGCGACGGCGGTGAGCCGCTGTTCACGTCGCCGCGTGGGGAACGCATCATCTACCAGCAGTGGCGGCTGCGCGTGTTCAAACGCGCCGTGGCCGCCGCGGGCGTCAGACCCGATGGGCGCAGGCTGACCTTGTATTCGCTGCGGCACACGTTCGCGTCGGTCGCCATCATGAACGGCGCGGATGTGAAGACGCTTCAGGATCTGATGGGCCATGAGGACGCGACGGTCACGCTGAACACGTATGCGGCCGTTTTCGCCGACCGGCGGGATGCGGTGTCGGATGCGGTGTCGGACGCGTTCTCCCGCGAATTGTGGGTTAAATGACGAAATGTGTGTTTTATTTTGCCACTTATCCCTCCTGCCGCAAGGCGTGTCGCGTGGTGATTCTGGATCCGGGGCATTATCGGCATCCCCACTTGACTTTTCCGGAAAACCTGATTCAGCGGCTTCAGATGACAGGCGAAAGGACATCATCCCAGACACCCTCCAAATAGCAACCAGTAGAAAGGATATGACACCGACATTCACACGGATTGGGGCTTGATGCCAGGACCCACCGAGCAGGATGCGCCAATGACGCTACCTCAACACGCCGGAATAAAACACACATTTTGTCATTTAACCCTACCCCAGAACCCCGCCATCACCTCGCATGGTAAAGAAAACCCTCCTGCGGTGGAATGCAGAAGGGTTCTTCGTGGAGCTGATGGTAATCGAAACCACGACCTCTTCGATGCGAACGAAGCGCTCTACCAACTGAGCTACAGCCCCGTGTCCGGTGATTGCTCATCGAGACAACTCACCAAAGTCTAGTACAAGATGCCGCCAAGTGCAATCCGGTACGGTGTCATAGGCGTGTTGCGCCTGGTTGCGCTCGGGTTACCGGCAGCCAGCCGCAACACAACAGCCGTCATGCGCAAAGTTGCCATCGCGTCAACGATGACGATGAGCCCGCCTGCGTCAGTCCTGCCTCAGTCCTGCGGCGTCACCTCGGTCAGGTCGACGGCGTCCTTGACGGTTGCAGCGGCGATGGTTTCCGCGCTCAGCACGTCTGCCCCTGACAAGTCATTGGAAAGCATCTCGGCACCGGCACCGGCACCGGCGGCGGCACCGATACCGGCGTCAGCGGCCGCATGCCTGGCCGGTTCCGCATCGCGCCCGCGTCCGCGCCGCTTGCCGGTCTTCGCCTTGATCAGCCCGACGAAGGTTGGCGTCAGCGAAATCAGCAGAATCGCGACGATCACCAGCTCAAAATTGTTCTGCACGAACGGAATCCCGCCGAAGAAATACCCGAGCAGCGTGAACAGGGTCGACCAGGTCAGGCCGCCCAGCACGGAGAACGGGGTGAAACGACGCCATTTCATGCCGGAAATACCGGAAATGAACGGCATGAACGTGCGGATGAACGGGAAGAAACGCCCCAGGAACACGGCGAGCGGACCCCACTTGTCGATCATGCCTTCGGTGCGTGCGAGGCGTTCCGGCGTCATCGCCTTGACTTTACCGGATTCGATGATCCGCCGACCAAAGAAATGACCGATGAAGTAATTGCACTGGTCGCCAATGACCGGCGCGGCCCACACGACGGGCAGCAGCATATTCAGCGGGAGCGCGGCCTTGCCTGTCGTCGCATCTGCGGCGGCGAAGCACCCGGCGGCGAACAGCAGCGAATCACCGGGCAGGAACGGGAAGAACACCACGCCCGTCTCGATGAACACAATCAGGAAGATGAACCCCAACGTGGGCGCGACGCCCATGGCGATCCAGGATGCGATGGCCGCGCGCGGATCCTTGAGCAGCCGGATCAGAAAATCAATGAACCCCATAATATCCTTGTCGAATGTCCTTGCCGGATGTTGGTGCCATATACTCGACGGCAGTACCCATCCGTCGTTCGGGTATGTCTGTCGATTGCATGACTGCCGTTCAAGACTATCGCGCGCAGGGGGCTTCGCGGCCGCGACACCCCGCAGTTTCACACGATTATCGTATTGAAATTGCGGGTAAACCCTTGGTGTTGCTGGGGTTACAAATCGTATGAGGGTTTGGTGATGTCGTTCCCGTCGTTTTTCTCACCCGGACGATTGACGGCTGCCGGCGATGCATCAGCCGCAGTCGAGCCGGATGCATCGGCCGCAGCGGAAACGCCCGCGACACCGGCTGCACCGGGTACGTCGGAAATGCCGGACGGTACGTCGACTTCTCCAGATTCCGCAGAACCCATATCAATCCCCATGGTCTCAAGCCGCATACGCATCTCTGAGGCAGTCATCATGCTCGCATATATCGTGCCTTGGGCCTCCGTGCCGCCGACTTCGTGGAGCAGCCGGGTCTGTTCAACGGTGTCAATGCCGTCGAACACGAGATGGATGCCGTCCCGGTGTGCGAACTGGACCGTACGCTTCATGACGTTCACGGCGAGCGGATTGCTGTGCCCGTTGACGATGCTCGGGTCGAGTTTGATGATGTCGAGCGGGATGTTCCCCAGCGCGGAAACCTCGGAGTACGTGGTGCCCGCTTGGGTGATGGCGATGTGCACGTTGGGCATGGAGGTGAGGTCCTCAAGCTCATCGTCGAACTGGATTCTCGCCGTGTTCAACGCGGCTTGGCCGAATTGCAGGCAGACCGAGATATCAGGGTGGCGCTCGCGCAAGGATTCGAGATGCTCGTAGAACTGGGAGTTGCCGAGTTCGCTGCCGTTGAGCGTCAAGCAGATGTTGTTCAGATCCGGCGCGATTTTGCGGAATTCCAGCAGATCCTTGACACCGCGGTCAAGAATACCCATTGACAGTTCGCATCCTAGGCCGAGCCGCTGCGCTTCGGAGAGGACAAAATCGAAATCGAGACGATGATTACGACTGTCAGTGATGAGCGGGAACATCTCCAGCGCGCCGATACGATGCTGCTGCAGCAAGAATATCGGCTGGTAGAGCAGCGCCAGATGCTTCTTCTCAATGGCGTCGCGCAGCGCGTCGGACATCTCCAGATGATCTTTCGCTGACTGTTCCTGGTTCTGCTCTGCCATGGCCGGAGCGAGCTCATGGAGGCCGGCGTCAATCAGCAGCCGTGCCGCGCCTTCCCCCGACGAGGCGAAGGACAGCGATGTGGTCGTGGCGATCGAAATCGTGCCGTTGCCGGTCTGAATGGGCAGGGAAGTGTTGTCGCGCAAGCGGTCGGCGAGGTTCTCGGCATCGTCTTCGCTGACGGATTCGGTGAGCACGGTGGCGAATTCCGAACCGCTGATACGCGACAGGAACGCGTCTTCCGGCAGGATTTCGCGGATTCGGTCCGCGGTGGTCCGCAGCACCAGATTGCCCACGAGCCGGCTGTAGCGTTCGTTGATGCGCCTGAACTGGTCGATGTTCAGGTAAATCACCGCGACCTTGTTGCTCGCGTTTTCGGTTTGCAGGCTCTTTAGGGTCGCGATGAACGCGGGATACGTGTATGCGCCGGTCAGCGGGTCCGTCTCGGATTCCGAGCGTAGCGTGCTCACTTCGCGGTTGACACGCAGTTCCTCATTGAGGATTGACGTGGCCGCGGCGAGCACTTCCTCGTCCGCAGGCAGGAATGGGCGGTTTAGCATGCTGCGCTCGAACACGATGGAGTACTGGCTGCCCTGTTCCTTGATGCGCTGGGAGTGGCGGTACGAGTGGAATCGCCGGTGGTGCATCTCGTCGTCCGTCATCATGATGCAGCGGATGTTCGGCAGGGATCCGGTGATGATCTCCGCCACTTCGTGTTCCGGTCGGGCGTTCGGCAGAGGCAGGGCGTCGCTGATGTTGAGCAGGCAGCGCAGCGAATTCTCCGCGCGCATCATGCGTCGCAACATGTAGAAGCTCATCAGCAGCAGCGCATAGATATCCAGCAAGATGGAGAATGTCGAGCGCAAGGACGAATCGATTATCTGCACTTCCGAATACTGGAATACGGCAGGCAGCAGGATTGTCAGCACAATGGCGGCGAGATCGGCCAACGACAATGCGGTGATGCGGGTGATGGAATATTCACTGAGCGATTTGGCTACCGGAACGCCGCTAATGAGATACACGACGATATCGCACAACAACCGCGCTGCAGGCAGCAGCGCTGTGATGACGATGAGCGGGAAAACCCAGTCGGATTGAATGTAGTTCAACGCTTCCGCTCTTGGCACCGACGAGATGAAGATTTCGCGCAAATGTGCTGGTAATTCACCGAGCACCAGTCGTACCACAGGTATCGGCACCAGCGCGGTGCATGCGCGAATGGCGCCGATGCTCAGGCTGCGTGCCGGAATCGTGGTGCAAATCAGCGTAATGACAATCAGCAGACTGAACAGGTGATCGAACCCACCGGTGATGAGCAGCATGGTGGTCAACAGCGGAATCGCGGTGTGGCGGCTGGCTACGGGCACTGAACTGAGCTCGGTGCTGTATGCCATGCAAATCAGGAAGCTGATCCCCGCGAGCACCACGTCGGTGGAAGTCCAGTGAATGGCGTATTGGAGCCCCGGCAAATATCCGATGAACAACGCGACCAAAATGACCAGGCACATCACGGCGAGGATGGTGGTTCTGGTGCGGCGCGGCCTGCGCGTGTCGTCCGGGCTTGTCGTGATGACGCCCTGCTGTTGTGCTGTCATGGTACCTGTTCCTTCAGCTTCTCTTGGTCGATGTATCGATGTGCTGTTGCTGTTGCTGACGATGTGCTCTATCGGGATGCACCGCTTCTGCCGTCGCTGCCGCTGTTGCGGCCGTTGTTGCTGCTGTCGTCGTTGCTGGTGTCATCATGCCGGCCCGATCAGTCGCCACGGGGAATCCGCGCCGGACGCGGTGCTGTCAGGCTGCTCGCCGGTGTTGTCTGACAACGCCTCATACAAGTTGTGTTTCCAGACCACCTTGTCACCCTCGGTGTATTCGGTGGTGACGTTCCACTGCTCGTATTTGCCGCTGGGCGTGGACCAGGTCGCGGAATCCATATCAACTATGGTGCCGGGGGTGCCCTTGAAGCCCGAGCTGAGCAGGGTGGCGAACTCGCCCGCGGTCTGCTTCATGCCGCTACATCCGGTCTGGATGGTCTGTGTGACGGAATTCTCCCCGCACTGCTGGTCGCGGTTGAGTGACCACATGGCCAGATGGCCCAGATTCGTCTGCATGGCGAATGTGTTGACTCTTTGGGCGTCGTCAAGCGTGAGATATTCGTTGTCGGTGTCGTTCTGTCCAATCAAGACGGTCGCGCCCATCATCTCCCAGATTTGCGAGTCGCTGAACAGCTTCCGCTTGCTGTAGAGCAGTTGTTTGTACTGTTTGTGCCCGGCATTCAGCGCTTTCTTGATGAGCTCGGACTGTGCCGTGACATTGGACGGAATATTGAAGTCCATGGTCATCAGATTCAATGTCGACAGGTTCACTCCTGCGTCGATGAAGGAGGATACGGTGTCGAGGCCGTCGGACGTCAGGCCCGACGTGCTTGCGGGCAGGGTGAGGGAGACGGTCAGCGGTTGCCCGCGCGACTCCATTTCATCTTGTATCTCGGCGACGGCTTGTGCGCGTCTGACCGCGGATTCGCTGTAGCCATCAAGATTGTCGTTTTCAATATCGAAGTCGACCGAAGTGACATGATACCGGGAGATGACCGTCTGATATGCCTTTTTCAACGAGCTGACCGTGGAGCATTGCCTGGCGAGCTCGGTGCCTTGCTGGCCCCCGAAACTGATGGTGACCGTGCGATTGGCGCGGAATGTGTGGGCGATGCGGCTGTCGATGTCAAGCTGGGATGACGCCTCGTTCAGCGAGTAATATCCGCCCCATGTCGGCGTGCAACCGTCTGGGGCCGTGATGAAGCTGAGAATCACGTTGTTGTATGCTGAACCGACATCGGATTCGAAAGTGTAGCTGGGTGTAGAGGTCACGTCGGCGTATCCGCCGAACCATGGCGCAGGCAGCTTTTTCGATGCCGTCTGTGTGTATGTCAGCCACCCCCACACGCCGGTCACAATCAGGGCGGCGGAGATGAGGGCGATGCCCAGTCTCAGGAACGAGAAACGACGCCCGGGGAACAGGGGTTTCCGTGCGCTCATAGGGCGTTCCTTTCGTTGTCCTGCAACCCGGCGGATGATGCCTGCAGACGGGATGGGCAATCCCATCGGGGGTATTGATGGGGGCATCAACGGGGGCCGATATCCCTATCGTACAGCGAACGGGTTTGGCACTATGCCAAGAAGTGTCGGGAATGTGGGAGTATTCGTCCGCAATGACCGGTGAGACACCTCTGGTGACCAGTATTCGCGATACCGTTGGATAAGCATTCGTCGCATTCAGGTGGAACGATACGCAGGCGGTTTGTTGATGTGATTCGTGTATGGATTGCGCGCTTCACAGGGCATCGGATGCGTTCGCATGGCGAAGACAGGATACGGCAGGTATGAGGAAAACGGCAGAACACAAGAACGCACGGCATGGCAGACAATGGGGGGCAGAGACTTCGACGCGCCCGCTGGCCATCATGCACGCGAAGCCATCCGGCATGCGAATCATCCTCGGATATGTTGCGATGGGCGCCACCGTCATCTCCTACACCGTGTACATGGTCACCATGATTTTGACGATGTTCGTCAACAATCCTGATATCACCCTGCGGTTCGTTATCGAGGACGTGCTGTATCTGGTCATTGTCACCACGCTGATTTTCAGCGCCATGGTGTATCTCGTGACCCGGCAGGGAGCGATGCGCAGGTTCCTCACCCATGAGCGGGTGCCGCGCGCGGTGCTTGACGAGCATTACGCGCATGGGTACGACAAAGGCATTACCGTGCTGATCCCCTCATACGTGGAACAGCCGAAAGTCGTCGCGAAAACCATATGGTCCGCGGCATTGCAGGAATTCCCAGACCTTGCGGTCGTCCTGCTGATCGACGATCCGCCGCATCCGAAGAACGACGAATCCAGACAAATCCTCGAAGCCTGCCGTTCACTGGTCCCCAGTATTCTCGACGAACTCGCGCGTCCCGCGAAACGGTTCACCGAACATCGCAATCTGGCCACCAAGGCGCTCGCCGGGCAGGTGCACGCCCGGCGCAGCATCGTCGCCAGATGCGCGGACGACTACCGTGCGGCTGTGCGCTGGCTGGACGCGAAAGCCGACTATTGGCCGATTGAGGACCATACCGATGAATTCTTCTGCGATCAGGTACTGCGTGGTCTGGCACGCGACCTGCGACAGACTGAGGACGCGCTAAACGACGCGGTGAACCTGCACGACCCGGTCCCCGCCGAGCGTATCGTGCAGCTGTACAACCGGCTCGTATGGATCTTCACCGTCAAAGGCTGGTCGTTCGAGCGCAAGCAGTACATCTCCCTGTCGCAGGAAGGCAACAAGGCGATGAACCTCAACTCGTTCATCGGGCTGATGGGTCACCGCGTCAAACGTGAGGAAACCGCCGACGGCGTGGTGCTGCGCGACGTCAGGCCTGGGGAAGTGCCCGATTTCGTGATGCGTGACTCCGAATACGTGCTCACGTTGGACGCTGATTCCATGCTGCTGCGCGATTATTGCATCCGGCTCGTCTATCAGCTCGAACAGCCAGGCAACGAGCATGTCGCCGTCATTCAGACGCCGTACTCCTCGTACCGCGGGGCGCCGACGCGTATCGAGCGCATCGCCGCGGCTACCACCGACATCCAGCATGTGCTGCATCAGGGGATGACCTACTACGACGCCACCTTCTGGGTGGGGGCGAACGCCGTAATCCGCAAGCGCGCGCTCGACGACATCTGCGTGGTGTCCACGGAAGGCACGCGGACCGTGCGCACGTACATTCAGGACAGGACCGTCATCGAGGACACCGAATCCAGCGTGGACCTCGGCTATTACGGCTGGCATCTGGTGAACTACCCGGAGCGGCTGAGCTACAGCTCGACGCCTCCGGATTTCGGCTCCCTGGTGGTTCAGCTCCGGCGTTGGGCGAACGGCGGCCTGCTGATTATCGGCAAGTTCTTCCGAATTGTTCGCGCCCGGCGGCGGCAGGGCAATCCGGTGCGACTGGGCGAATGGTGTCTGCGGGTCAACTATATGGCCTCAATTGCATGGTCGAGTTTCGGGTTGCTGTTCCTGCTCGCCTACCCGTTCGACCAGCGGCTGCTCAGCCCGTGGGTGGTCGCCGCGTCGCTGCCGTATTTCATCACGTATGCGAACGACTTGAAATCCAACGGATACAAGCGTACTGACATCTTCCGCATTTACGGGTTCAATATTGTGCTGCTGACCGTGAATCTTGCGGGCACGCTGAAATCGATCCAGCAGGGCATGACCAACACCAAGATCCCATTCGTGCGCACGCCGAAGGTCAGCAATCGCACCGCCTCGCCGCCGTTGTATGTCGCCATACCGTGGGCGATTGTGGGGTTCTCGTGCTTTGTACTGTATGCGGATTACCTGTCTGCCAACTGGGGCAATGCGATTTTCGCCGGATTCAACGCGGTGGTGACCTTGTGGGCGTTGGTGTCGTATATCGGCATTTGGCATTCCATCCAGGATATGGTCGTCGGTTTGGTGCGGTGGTTCTTTGTGCCGGTCAAACAGCCGGTGAAGGCCAGGAAGACGGACAATCCGTCGTGGAAGGATGTGCTGTATTTCGGCGACCGCAAGATGATTTACGAATCCCGTCCGGTGTGAGCCGTCGGTTGGTATCTGGCTGGGGTGTGATTGGTTGATTACATGGCGGCGAGATATGAACGGTTTCCCGTTGTGGGTGGGCGGTATCTGGCCGCTGTGCGACAGACTGGTTGCATGGCGGCGGGATAGGGCTGGTTTTCCGGGTCGGCCGATTGGTATCCGGCTGTGGTGTGACCGCGGTGTCGCATGGCGGGGCGGTGCCTGCCTGGCATGGCTATCTGGCGCGTCAATCTAGCTGGTGTGTGACTGACAGATCACAAGGTGACAGGGCGACTCTAGTAGCAGCCGCATGGGTACACGCATGGCATCGCAATCGGCATAGACAGTCGTGCACTATCATGTACAATCGTGTACATTGCAAAATTGATGCACGAAAGTGTTGCGATCACTGGGTTCTGACGTCTCGAAATGTATATTGCCATTTCAGGCCGTCACTGTCGTAAGGAATGATATGTACACCAATCCCTTCAAGCCAACCGCGGGGAAGATGCCTCCGGTGCTGGTCGGCAGACAATCAATGATTGAGGATTTCCGTGAGGCGCTGCGGGACGGCATCGGGGCTCCGGGGCGTATCATGCTGGTCACCGGTCAGCGTGGATTCGGCAAGACCGTCATGCTTACGGAATTTCGGAAGATAGCTAAGAAAGATGGTTGGCTGACGATATCTGAAACCGCGTCAGACGGTCTGGTCGACAGATTGGCGTTGGCGTTGGATCCGCAAATGGACTCCATGTCTCCGGAGCGCAATTGTCGCCGGCGGTCTCCGCGGGTGGCTTAGGAACGATTTCCCTAGGTGAGGTCTCTGTGTCTCATGAGATGGCACCGCTGACACTGCGCGCAGCGATGGAGCACTGTTTGACTAGTAGACGTACGAAAAAAGGAAAGGGAGTGCTGATTACCATTGATGAGATGCAGTCGGCGTCCCGAGACGACATCATCGCTGTGGCGACTGCAGTGCAGCACGTCATCGCCCAATCGGATGAATCGGACATCCCTGAGCGAGACAAGCGTGGCGTCGCGATAGTATTTGCCGGGCTGCCCTCGATGACGAACGAATTGGTGAACAACAATACAACGACGTTCATGAGACGTGCCATGCAGAGGGAATTAGCCAATGTCCCATTGCCTGAGGTGCGTGACGCATATATGAAGACTATCAATGAATCGGGAATGGATATCAGCGAGAGCCTTGCCAGCCAAGCTGCACAGATTTCGCGAGGCTACCCGTATATGATTCAGCTGGTTGGGTACTATGCATGGAGATCGGCGCGACGGCGTGACGCCAATAAGATTGAGCGGCAAGATATACAACAGGGCGAACATGATGCGTTGATGGAATTCAGACAGGCAGTGTGTGCACCTGCGATTGACGAACTTGGTGCATCGGAACGGCTATTTTTATATGCGATGGCGCGGGTGATCGAGGAAGCTGGTCCCGGTAAGGGAGATACGGCTAAAATTTCCGATATCGTGACGGCGTCGGGGCGTAGTCGGAGTTGGGCGAATAAATACCGCACGATATTGTTGCGTGCTCGTGTTATCGAAGTTGCTGGGCACGGCTATATCAAGTTTGCGATACCTCATCTGCGCGAATATCTCATGTCGGTGTGATAAGCCGAATCCGGTTGTTCATGATTGTCGATTACTTGGCAGTGCTGTGATTTTGGTGTCGCATGACGGGCTGGTTGCCGCGAGTTGTGGCTTGGTGCGGTGAGATATCTGGTTGTGGTGCGATTGCTGGCTTCATCCAAACTGGTTACGCTGGGACTCTCGTTAGCGTAACCAGTTTGGGAAGAAATGGGCGCGCCCTGATGGCCGGTGCTTCCGAACGCCCCAGCCTAGCCAGCGTCCAGTGTTTCCGAGCATCCCGGCGTTTCCGAGCACTGCGTTTCCGGGCGTTCCAGCGTTCCCGCCGCCCCGACAGGCTGCGCCCAGCCCGTCAGATCCATGACTTGAACCACATGTGGCTCAGCCAGAACTCGTACGGAACGGGCATCGCCGTCCAGATCGGGTAGAAGAACACCGACACCAGCAGGATCGGCAGCAGCGTGGCCGTCAGCGTAATCCGCCATGTTCCGGCGCTGACCCGTCGGCGCACATGGTCGCCGACATAACAGATCGCGAGAATAATCCACGGCAAGATGACAATCGAGTAGAACGTGAAGGTGGTGCGGTGCAGGTATTGCGCCCACGGCAGCCACCCGCCGATGAAGCCGGCGAGCACCGCCCAGATGCGCCAGTCGCCGTGCTTGACGATGGCGATGATGATCCCGATGATCACGCACAGGGATCCAAGCCACCAAATCAGCGGATTGCCCAGGGATGTCACGGCCGCCACACATTTGGAGTGGGGTGCCAATGAGCACAGCCCCGGATGCCCGTCAAGCTCCTGCCAGTAGAAACTGGTCGGACGTACCTGCAACGGCCATGTGAGCGGGTTCGCCTTGTAATCGTGCGGTGTGTCGAGCGTGGTGTGGAACTGCCACATTTCCACGTGATATTCGACGAACGACCGCAATCCCTCTGGCAGCCAGGTGATGCCTTGGCCGGGGTTGTTGCGCGCCCAGTCGTGCATGTACGAATCCGGGTGGATGAACCAGCCGATCCATCCGGCCAGATACGTGCCCGCCCATAGCGGGAGCATATACAGCGCGGTCAGCGGTGCGTCGCACAGCAGCCCGGTGGACAGCCAGCTGCGGTAGCCTGCGCGGTAGCGTTCCCATGCGTCCCAAATCACGCTGATGACGCAGAACACCGCCATGAAGTAGATGCCGGACCATTTGACGCCGGTCGCCAGACCGATAAGAATCGCGGCGGCGGCACGATACCAGGAGAACGCGATGACTGGGCCACGCGCGTCAAGCAGCATGCTTTGGTTGCGTCCGGCCGTGTTGGCCGATGACGATACTGCGGCGCCGGCGGTACCGGTCGTATCGTTGGCGTCGCCGCCGGCAACACTCGAATCGCCGTCTGCTGCCTTGCGCTGCGCCCGGCGTGCACGACGGGATGTGTCCGGGACCCAGTGCGCATCCCGACGCGCGGCATCGACCGCGTAATGCGCCCGGAGCTTGACCCGCGCCCAATCGCGGTGCATCAGTAGCAAATCAAACGCGCCGAGCACAAATACCATGATGAAGATATCAAGCAGGCCGGTGCGACTGAGTGTGATGCCCACGCCGTCGACGGACATGAGCAGGCCCGCGGACAGCGCGATCGACATGTTGTTGAAGAGCCGCAACGCCACGCGGATCATGATGATGATCGCGATTGTTCCCGCAATCGCCGTGCTCGCACGCCACGCGAAGGTGTTGCCGGCGCCGCCGAACAGTTTCAGCCCGAGTGCGATGCACCATTTGCCGACTGGCGGATGTACGACGTATTCGGTGCTGCTCAGCCACCGGTTCGTGTCGCCTTGCGCGAACAAGGTATCGACGGGGAAATCCAGCCCGCGGCGTGTCAAGAACTCCGGCCAGTTGCGCGGCTCGCCGGTCAGCAGCATCGTCCACGCGTCCTTGACGTAATAGGTTTCGTCAAACACCACAGCGCGTGGCTCGCCGAGCCGGATGAACCTCAGCAGGCCGCCGAAGAAGGCCACCAGCACAGTCAACAGCCAGGAAACCAGACGGGGTGCGGCAGCGAGCCGCGCACGCAAGCGGAGCAGGGCTCCGCCGACGCTCGCCGACGGGCGTGTTCGCCCAGAATTCACGGAACTCAACACCATCACTCCCAAAGGTAGAGGATACTGGATATATGACCAGTGACATCGAAGGACGCCAGTCGGCGCCGCAGTCCTTACATGATAGACCCCAACACGCGGAAAACGACATGTGCACGGAGACATCCGCCGGTGTGCGTGTCGAAGTGCCCGCCGGGACGGTGGTACTTGCAGCCACGCCGATCGGCAATGTGGGCGACGCATCGGCGCGGCTGGTGGCCCTGCTGGAGCGCGCGGACATCGTCGCCGCGGAAGACACCCGGCGTCTGTACGACTTGGCGAACCGCCTCGGCGTGCATGTCAGCGGCAAAGTCGTCGCCTACCATGATCACAATGAGCGCAACAAGGCGGACGGGCTGCTGGACAGTGTTGAGGAGGGTGCCACGGTGCTGGTGGTTTCGGACGCCGGCATGCCCACCATCAACGATCCCGGCCTCGCGATTGTGCGCCGAGCCATCGAGCGTGGCCTGCCGGTGACATGCGCACCCGGGCCGAGCGCCGTGCTGGATGCGCTCGCGCTGTCGGGGTTGCCTACAGACCGGTTCTGCTATGAGGGTTTCGTGCCGCGCAAGCATGCCGAACGTATGCAGCGTCTGCGTTCGCTGCGTGCCGAGCAGCGCACCATCGTGTTCTATGAGACGCCGCACCGCATTGCTGAGACCATGCCTGACCTGCTGGGGGAATTCGGGCCGGATCGCCGGATGGCGTTGTGCCGCGAGCTGACCAAGGATTATGAGCAAATCAGACGCGGCACGATTGCGCAGATCAAGCAGTCGGTGGATGACGATCCGCCGCGCGGCGAAATCGTGCTGGTCATTGAAGGCGCGAGCGACGACGAGGCGCGGGATAGTGCGCCTTCCGCGTTGAGCGTGGAGGATCTGGCCGTGCTGTCAATAGACCGTGCGCGCGAAGATGGACTGCGCATCAAGGACGCCATCGCGCAGGTTGTACAGGAACACCCCCTGCCGGACGGCTCACTCGCCAATCGCAAGCAGGTGTATACCGCCGTGCTTGAGATGCGTTCCTGATCCGCGCGTTCACTGATTGCGCTGTTTTGCCGCTCGCTCCCGTCCGCCCTGTCTCTGTGGCAATCGGCCGTCTGCCCGTCCGATCGTCTTGAGCAACCATGCCCGTCTCACGTTTTGTCCATCATGCGGTCATGTTCATCCCGTGGCCTTCCCGCTCGTGGTCTCCCCGAACAAGATGCCGAACGCGTCGCGGACACCGGGCCCGCCCGCCTGCGACACATATTCAAGCAGGGCGGCATCCGCCTTGGGATTGGCGATGAGCCATTTTCGCAGATGCGGGTGCTCGCGTGCAATCAGCCACAGCGTGGGCATATCGGTATCGGGGTCGCAAGCCATGGCAGGCGTAACCACCAGCGGCGGAGGCGGGGGAGACAGCACATCCGGCGCGGCGATCGGCACGGCATCCAGGTCCGCACCCGGATGTCCCGCAGAGCCCGCAGGCGTCCATCGTTGTTGTCGCAACCGTTGCGCCGGCCCCATCGCTCCCGTCGCCTCAGCTGTCCTGTTCGGTTTGGATGTCGCCGACAATCGTCGTCGTATGCTCATGTCGGCTCCTGTCTGCCGTTCGGTGTGCTCGCCGCGGCGGTCAGCAGCTCGCGGGCTTGCCGGATATTCGGCCAGTGTCGGCTGTCTGTATTGAAGATGGCAAGGCATTCGGCCATGCCGAATGAGTAGCGGTTCATCAGGCATCGGATGGTTCCTCCCACCTCAAGCTGTTCGTCTGACGCGTCGATCTGCACCAATGCGAGGTCACACGCGGTTCTCGCCGGCGACGTGACTTTCATCCCCCCGACCGTGATGATGTACTGACTATCGATCTGCCGGTTGAACGGCCGGATTCTGCGCCCGTGCGCCGGCGAACGGTAATGCGCGTCGGACACCACGTCGATGGTCGAGGGAAAGTCCCCTCCCACCCAGATCCATGCGGCGAGCGATGCGCAGGCGATCACGTTCATCGGCGACGCATGCCGGCAAATCAGCCCTCTGCCGTCAGGAGTATCGGAATGTTCCCCCAGATACGCGCTGATGTCATCGAAATTGTGCAGCACGCCATAATCGGTCATGCGCGTGATGCACATCGGGCCGGGCAGGCGGCATGTGCGGATGATCGGATGACCGCGCTGAATCACGCGACGGCGTTCCGACGTCCCCTCGCCGCCCACACGATATCGCGCATCCCCCTCGAAATTGTCGGCGTGCCCCGATGCCGCCGGACATGATTGATGACGCCGCTCGGATACCTCCGGTCGGCGGTGTGCCTGTGTGCATCCTGGCGGTGCGTTTCCTGTCAACATAGTCATACGGGGAAAGATACCGACGAGATTTCGCGCCGGCAACGACGTCGGACCGAAATGTGCATAACCGTGATTACCCGTTGTGCGACAATCATCTGCCCTGTGGATAACTTGCGGACCGCAGAACGGATTGGCGGTATTCTGCGAAAAAATCCCGATGCGGAGCCCGCGAGCTTGGCAGGGTTGCCGTCGTGACGGTCCGTACCGGTCAACGCACCGCAACGTGACGACCGTGTCAGACCCGTATCAGGCATGCCGAGCGTGTGTGAGGCCCTCGTGAAGCCTGTGCGGGGCACGCGTGGCGTCTGTCGCGCCCTTGTGCGCGGCCCCCTCTGTCCGCGCTGAGCCTGATAATCGGGCGTATGAGTCATATTTTGGTCAATGTTGCGTGGCCGTACGCGAACGGTCCGCGCCATATCGGGCATGTCGCCGGCTTCGGCGTCCCGTCGGATGTGTACGCGCGCTATTAGCGCATGAAGGGCAATGACGTGCTGATGGTGTCCGGAACCGATGAGCACGGCACCCCGATTCTCGTTGAGGCCGATAAAGAAGGGGTCAGCGCGCAGGAACTCGCGAATCGCTACAACCGCGTGATTGCCAAAGACCTGTGCGATCTCGGCCTGAGCTACGACCTGTTCACCCGCACCACCACCACGAACCACGAGCATGTCGTGCAGGAACTGTTCAAGCAGTGCCTGAAGAACGGGTACATCTACAAGGGCACGCAGAAAGTCGCCATCTCCCCGTCCAGCGGGCGTACCCTGCCAGATCGTTACATCGAAGGCACCTGCCCGATCTGCGGCGTCGACGGTGCACGCGGTGATCAGTGCGATAACTGTGGCAACGAGCTCGACCCGGACGAGCTGATCAACCCGGTCTCCAAAATCAACGGCGAAACCCCGCGTTTCGAGGAAACCGAGCATTTCTTCCTCGACCTGCCGGCTCTCGCCGAAGCGAACCTCGCCTGGCTCAAGACGCGTGAAGGTTGGCGTACCAACGTCATCAACTTCTCGCTCGGTCTGTTCAAGGAAGTCAAGCCCCGCGCCATCACGCGCGATATCGACTGGGGCATCCCCGTGCCGGTCAAGGGCTGGATTGACAACCCGAACAAGAAGCTGTACGTGTGGTTCGACGCGGTGATCGGCTACCTGTCGGCATCCATTGAATGGGCCCGTCGCAAGGGCGATCCCGAGGCGTGGCGTGCCTGGTGGAACGACCCGGAAACCCCGGGCTATTACTTCATGGGAAAGGACAACATCACCTTCCACTCCCAGATCTGGCCGTCCGAAATGCTGGCGTACAACGGCAAGGGCTCCAAGGGCGGCGAAACCGGCCCGATGGGTCCGCTCAACCTGCCTGAGCAGGTGGTGGCCAGCGAGTTCATGACCATGGAAGGCAAGAAGTTCAGCTCCTCCCGCGGCATCGTGATCTACGTCAAGGACATCCTCGCCCGCTACCCCGTGGATGCCGTGCGCTACTACATTTCCGTGGCCGGCCCCGAATCCTCGGATTCCGACTTCACGTGGGCCGAGTTCGTGCGCCACAACAACGAGGAGCTCGCCTCCTCGTGGGGCAACCTGGTGAACCGCGTGGCCAACCTCATCAACAAGAACTTCGGCGAGATTCCGCCGCTGGACGAGGATTCGATGACCAACGAAGACCGTGGCCTTCTGGAAGAGGCTTCCGCCGCGTTCGACGTGGTCGGCTCCTCCATCGAAACCCACCACCAGAAGCACGCCCTGTCCGAGGCGATGCGTGTGGTCGGCGACATCAACAAGTACATTTCCGCCACCGAACCGTGGAAGATTAAGGACGACCAGGCTCGTCTCGGCACCGTGCTGCACGTGGCCGCTCAGGCCGTGTCTGACGCGAACCACCTGCTCGCGCCGTTCCTGCCGCACTCCGCACAGAAGGTGTGGGAGGCGCTCGGCGGCACCGGCACCTTCTCGCCGCTGCCTGAGCTCAAGGAAGTCGAGGATCTCGACAAGCCCGGCTTCACGTACCCGATCATCACCGGCGATTACGAGCTCGGTGTGAACGTGCACCCGTGGAAGAGCGAGGCAATCGAGGTCGGCGCCATGGTGCCTAAGCCCGCACCGATCTTCGCCAAGATTCCGACCGAGGCCGTGGAAGAGGAGCTGGCTCGCTTCGATGAAGCGTTGGCTGCTCGCCGTGCCGCCGAAGCCGAACGTCTGGCCGCCGAGAAGGCCAAGCTCGCCGCCGAGTGATTCGGCATTGCTAGCTCGTAGCTGACGGGCCACCTCGCACATGAAGTGTTGCGGGGTGGCCCGTTGCCGTATGTGCGGCCTAGCCCCGACAATGCGAGGCCGGTTGTCGGGCGGCGTTACAAACCCGTCACAGTTTGCCAAGACTTTTCTCAGACAAGCACATCGAATCCCCAAGAAAGAGACGGTTATATAGAAGATGTCAACGGAATGAAGTTCATACCGGTGGCGAGGTTCTTCCGAACCCCATAACTGAACCCTTCTTCTCTCTTCTCTCTCACCCGGCGGCCCCCTCCGCCGGGTTTCTTCGTTTTGGGCCGCATCATGCAACGCAAGTTACGCTGCTGTCCAGCTACATCCACGCCGCTCGAAGCCGTGATCCGCCACACCAAGCACGGGGCGCGGTGATTCGGAGCATTGCAGGATTCCCTCCATGCTTCCGGTTTGGGGGGTGCTGCTTGATTCCTCTACTTCCAGCGAAACGTTGCTATCGCGGTATGGTCGCATGCCTGTTAAGCATTGAAGCATCTTATCTATGCGCAGTCGGTGTCCCGGTGGTGACGGCAACCGATTGACGTGCGAACCGGGCCAGATTTCGTTGTCCCGGTTCGTGATTTTGGCCTCTTTTGGGGAACCGGGACAGACCATCCCGTGAGCGCTCAATGTATGCAAATCCAGAAGCCCGGAATTCCGCCGATGTGTGATGGCGGATATTGTGCGGTAGGGCCGAATTGGCGATTTTTCGAGGGTGTTTCTGTCCCGGTTGCTCAAAAAGAGGCGAAATGGAGAACCGGGACAACAAAATCTGGCCCGGTACACACATAAATCGATTGACGTCGTTACCAGGACATCGGACACCGTGACGTATATCGCGAACCGCATAATATGGCAGTACGCAACGCAGATGATGTGCGGATTCGCCGGACGTAACATGGCGTGTGACACACAACAGTGCCATGCGGTCGGGGCCACGCGACCAAATGGGGTGCGATGAATGGCATATGCGTTGCAGCAAGCGCGCGCAATCGTATCGATGTCAGCTCAGTGCGCCCCGGTGGATTTCCGTCGTTTCCGCCGGGCAAGTTCATTGAGCGGCGTCGCTGTCAAGGTGAAATCGAATATGGCGCCTCGCAACGCCAGCTGTCGCCCGGCTCGGTAGGCGAGTTCGGCTTGAGACGGTTCATCAGCCATATTCGCGGCGGTGGCGATGAGGACGATCCAATGATGATGCCGTAACAGTTCGCGCTTGTCGTTGTCTCGCCGCCACTGGGCCTTGTCTGTGCGATGATGATCGCCGTCATATTCGATGGCGACGCGGAATTCGGGCCAAGCGAGATCGAGTGTTATCGGCGCACCATTGCTGAACGTCGCGCCGGGCACTGTGTAATTTGTCACGGCTCGTGGAAGCCCGTATTGCGTGGTTGTGATACGGGTCTCTGATTCCATCGGAGAATCCACGCGCGGTGCAATAAATTCAAGTGCGATTATGCATGTGGCTTTCGCGTTGAATTTCGGAAGTTCGCTGACCTGCCGCACAAAGTCCTGATAAATTTCGTCGGCGGTGCGGCCGCCCGATAGGCTCGGCTTGCGCGCTATTGCCGTAAGGGTTGCGTCGCCAAGTATGACCAATGATTCCAATGACATGTGAGCGGCGAGCTGCGCCCAAGTATGTACCAGATTCAGCGCGTGCACATGCTTGTTGATACGTGCATTGTGCGCGGCGCTTAGCGGTTTCCAGATGTGCGGTGTTGTTGGCGGAACGACGGCGCGTATCCGGGTGCGATGCGAGTCAGAGACGGTATGGAGCTCGGTGGCATTGAGATCGCAATCCTTGGGAAGCGGCACGGATTGCAGTATCAGCGATGTGGTCATGCCGAAGAGCACCGGCTTTCCGAGCTGTTGCGCGGCGTCCGTGCATCGTTTAAGCATTTCCCGCTTACGTTGGGTG
>SKEZ01000343.1_pt1 | contig 39092 bp, 27 predicted proteins | sample 4843881 | NCBI WGS metagenome assembly SKEZ01 (sample SAMN11008796, study PRJNA524170) | human gut metagenome | isolation source: fecal sample from pouch patient p1, p46 | place: Israel: Tel-Aviv | reverse complement strand
CTATTCCCCGCGGGCAGGGGGCTCGCGTCGTTAAGGAGCGCCGCCAGCGGTCTATCTCGCAAATGATTGAGTGGTTCGCGCCCCGCTACCTAGCGATCGTCTCCATCTCCGAGGCGCCGAGGAAATCGAAGATCTGCGTAAGGTACGGCCCGAGCACCGCATTGGGCATGCTGAAGATCTCGTGCAGCGAATCGTCGAACCGGGATTTGCGGATATCGCCCCCGGCGTCGGTGACGTTACGCACGAAACGGTCCTGCGGCTTGTTGAGCACCCACACGTCACGCCCGGCCTGGAACAGGAGGATGGGCGTCTCGATGTTCGCGCACGCGTCCTGCCGCTGCACGGCGCGGGATAGGCGCAGCGCCTGGCGCACCCATTCGAAGGTGGCCGCGTTCGTCTGCTGGTGCACGTCATTGACGCGCTGCTCGTGGAACCAGCGTATGCGCGCCTCGCTGGCGCCCCGATACGCCGACATGTCCAATTCCGGGCTGAAATCGCTCTGCCCGAAGACGACGTGGCGGCCCAGGCCGACCGAGCACAGCGCCTCGGCCAAGCCGACGGCCAGCCAGTTCGGCATGCCGGTGACCGGCGCGATCATCGGCGCCGAAAGCACGGCCTTGTCGAACAGGGTCGGATAGGTCTCCAGCACGGCCGCGCCGATGCCGCCGCCCATCGAATGGCAGTACAGGTCGAGCGGCTGCCCATCCGCATACCGCTTGCCGACCGTATCGGCGAACTTCGCCAGATCGGCCTCATACCGACGCCAATCGTCGATCCAGACCAACGACCGGTTGTCGACGTCGCGGGCCGAATAGCCGTGGCCCCGGTGCTCGAGGACGCACACCGAATATCCCGACATCAGGAAGTACCAGACCATTTCGGCGTATTTCGCCGCGAATTCGGTGAATCCGTGGGAGATCACCACGGCGCCGCGGAACACGCCGGTCGCGCCGTCCTCACGCAGCGCGTCGAATTTCGCCGAATCGTAGCATACGTAATGCAGTCTCCCGCCGGACGAGCCATCGACGCTGTGCGGCGTGGGAACCCCCGCCACCTCGGCCGGCTCCATCCACCCTTCGACCCGGCATTCGGCGAGCGCCGGCAGCACCCTGCCGTTCATGTCCTCGGCATAGCGGTTCTCATCGATCAACTTCAGCTGCATGATTCCTACCCTAGCGGATGTTCCCGATGCCGGCGCGACACTTCAGCCCCGTCGCGCCGCAGGCACCCCACGTCACCCGACAAGCCGGGAGTGCCGGCCGCGCCGGCCGCATCACATCACCTTGGTGCTCTCGAGGTTGCGGATGATCCAGTTGTTGAGGCGGATCACCGGCTTGCGCAGCATCAGGCCGAGCAGCAGCGAGGGGATCAGGAACAGCGCGAGCTTGCCCATCGACACCCAGTACTCCATGCCGTACGAGCCGGCCATCGCGGCGTGCATCGCATCGACCGCGTAGGGGAACAGCAGGAACTTCGACACCGCACGGAAGAACGGCGGCAGGGTCTCGATCGGGAAGGTGCCGCCGGAACCGGCCACCTGCATGACCAACAGCACCACGGCGATCGCCTTGCCGATGTCGCCGAACGACACGGTGAGCGTGTACACCAGGTTCGAGAACACCAGCGAGGCCAGCCATCCGACCATCAGGAACTGCACCGGGTGCTCGCACTGCACGCCGAGATAGAACATGTCGCCAAGGCACACGAGCGTGCCCTGCATCAGCGCGAACAGCGCGAAGATCAGATACCGGCCGAAGTACTCCTGGTACAGGTGCAGCCCGAAACCGCGCGCGTTGCCCGGCGACTCGGCGCGCGGCTTGCGCAGCACGTCGATCATCGCCCCCGGCCCCGCGGTGCGGCCCGCGATCATCGCCTCGCGCAGGCCGGTTTCCGCGCCGAGCGGCAGCACGTTGCCGAGTCCCAGGATCTTCGCCTTTTCATGGTCGGAAACCGTCACCTTGAGCATGGCGACCAGAATGATCGACCCGACCCAGATGGACAGGATCGTATAGAACGGGGCCATGGCCGACCCGTAGTTCTCCACCGGATACACGGCGATGCGGTCGACGGCCACCGGCGCGGACAGCATCGTGGCGATCGTGTCCGAGTCGGCGGACGTGAGCGCGGACAGGTCAAGGCCGCCGCCGCTGAGCACGGAGGAGAACTTGCCGTTGAGATCGTCGAGTTTCGTGGCGGCCTCGCCAAGCGACGCAGACGCATCGGAAAGCGTCGACTGCACGGCCGCCAGGCTGCCGGAGATGCCGCCGGACAGCCCGGATACGTCGTCGATGGTCGCGCCCAGCCCGTCGATCACGGCGGTGGACTGCGTCATGACATCGCCCATCGACGACGACAGCGCGTCGAGCTGCGGCTTGAGCGTGGTCCGGTAGGTGTCGGCCACCTGCGTGACCGAAGCCTTGGCATCGGCGATGTTCGAGGCGAGATCCTTGCGGGTCGTCTCCAGATCGGCGCTGCCGTCGGTAAGCCGCCGCGCCGCGCCGCCGATCGCCGTGGCGACGTCATTGAGCTTGGTCTGCGTGGCCTGGGCCTGGTCGGCGGCCGCATCGAGCGCGTCCCGCACCGCTTGCGCGCCGGCGGAGGAGGCCAGCGAGCGCAGCGCCGAGGCATAGCCGCCGAACCCGTCCGCTTGCGACTGCACATGGCTTTGCAGGTCGGTGAGCTTGCCGGCGACCTGCGTCGATTGATCGTTGATGTCCGAGAATGCGGCGGCGATCTGCTTGTCGACCTTGTCGTAGGCCGACGACGCCTGATCCAACGCCGTGTTGACGCCGCTTGTGGCACCGGACAGCGCGTTTTCCAAGCCGGTCACGGCGTCGGTGCCCTGCTGCATCGCCTGCTTCGCGTCGGATGCGGCCGACTGGTTGGATCCGAGCAGCTTGTCGGTCGACTCGATGATGCTGGTGGTCGCCCCGATCAGCCCGGCGTAGGCGGTGGCCTGGTCGGACGCGCTCTTCAGCTGCGACGACAGGGACGAGATATGCTCGGTGGCGTTGGTCACGTACTGCGCCACCTGGGGGCTCTGCGCATAATCGACCACATTCGAGGCCAGGCCGATCGCGACCTCGCCAAGCGTCTTGACGAAGGTCTGGTCGATGGTTGTAGCCACCGTGCTCGCGCCCTGATCGGTGATGTGCGGCGCGATCGGGTTGATTTTCTCGTTGAGGTAGTATTCCAGCTTCGCGTGCTTGATGTTCGGCGAGAACAGCGTCATCATGTCGGCGCTGAAGCTCTTGGGGATGATCAGCGCCGCGTAGTATTCGCCCGAGTTCACGCCGTCGATGGCCTCGCTTTTGTCGACGAACTGCCAGTCGAGGTCGTGGTTGGCGCGCAGCGCGCTGGTCACGGTCTCGCCGACGTTGATGGTGACCGGGATCAGGTCGGACTTGTAGCCCTTGTCGACGTTCGCGACGGCGACTTTCAGCGCCTTCGTGTTGCCGTACGGATCCCAGCTGGCGGCGATGTTGTACCACGCGTACAGCGCCGGCACGACCACCAGACCCATCGCGACGATGAGCGCGATCACGTTGCGCGTGGCCTGGCGGACGTCGCGCACGAAGATCTTCCATATGTTCCTCATCGCGCGCCTCCTTCACCGCTCATGCCATCGGCCGTGCCACCGGTCATACCGCCAGCCTCGTAATCACGGCCCGGCGCGATCTCCTCGGTGTCCTCGCCCACGGCCGTAGCCGCAGCCCCGGCAGTCGTAGCCGCCGCATGCCCGGGCGCATGCCTGCCTGCGCCTCCATGCGTGCGCCGCCACACGTACCCGTGCAGCATCACGTCGCGGAACTCGTCGGCGCTCATCGTGCTCACGCCGAGCTGGCGCGCGTAGCTGTCCCTGGTGTATTCGACGACGATCAGGTACGCGTCGATGACGATGATCGACACGATCCACGCGGTGAGCATCGCGATCTTCTCCTGCGTGACGAACAGCAGGATCAGGAATACGACCGGCAGCACCAGCAGCACGATCAGCCCCGATCCGATCATCTTCGGATAGCGCGCGAAGAATCGGTGCGCGCGCCGCTTGACCACGGTGTGCAGCTCGTCGGTGCCGGAGATCTCGCGGAACACGGCGGTCAGGCTCACCCTCTCGTTGACCATGCTGTTGTGCTCGGTGATCATCAGATCCGTGTCGCCGAGGCGGCGGTCGAACAGCGCGTTGAGGTTCAGCGCATACCGGCGCACCACCAGCCCGACGAACAGCGCGACCGGCAGGTACCACGACAGGTGCATCATATCGACCCAGTAATGGTTGCCGTACGTGCCGGCGATCGGCCCGCGCATCGCGTTGATGCCGTACGTGAACGGCAGCCACGGGTGCAGTTTGCGGAAGAAGTCGGGCATCATCTCGATCGGGTACAGGCCGGACGCGCCGGGGATCTGCATGATCACCAGAATCACGGCCACGGCCTTGCCGATATGGCGGAAGGCCACGGCCAGCGCGTAGATGATATTGATGTACACGAACGAGCAGAACACGCCGGCCAGGATGAACAGGAACGGATGCTCGCACTGGATGCCGAGCACCAGATCGCCGACGGTCGCGATGATCGCCTGCAGGAAGCCGATGGTGACCAGCAGCAGCCAACGCCCCATATACGCCTGCGAGGCGGAGAAGCGCGCGATCGACTCGTGGTCGACTTCGAGCTTGTAGATCGCGATGAGCACGAATCCGCCGACCCACAGCGCAAGGTTCGTGTAGAACGGCGTGACGGCGGAGCCGTAGTTATCGGTGGGATAGACGACCTTGGTGGTCAGTGAGACGGGGTTGCCCATGAACTCGCCGAACGCCTCGTCGTCGAGGTGCAGGGCGTCGCTGATCTTGCGGTAGGTCTCCGAGCTGTTGATCGCGGCGATGTCGGTGCGCACGGTCGCCACGCTGCCGGACAGCTGGCCCAGCGAGGTCTGCGTGCCGGCGATGGTGGACGTGGCCTGGCTGATGGTGGACGACAGCTGGTCGAACAGCCCGTCGGTCTGCTCCAGCGTGTTCGACAGCGAGGCCAGCGTGCCGTCCAAGGTGCCGTTCAGCGCGGCGAAGCTGTTCAGCGATGCGGTGAGATTCGGCATGATCGTGCCGGTCAGCGAGCCGCGGGCGGCGTTCATCGCCGCGATGCCGCCGCCCGCCGTGTCGCCGACCGCGCCGGACAGATTGCCCGTCGCGTCCTTGCCGGACGTGATGAACGCCGTGGTGTCCTTGTGGAAGGCGTCGACCTGCGTCTGCTGCGCGCTGACGGCATCGTCGATCGCGTTGATCTGCGACCAGATGCGCTGGCCGACCGGATCGGCGGTGTCCTGACCGAGACCGGCCTTGTTCAGCGCGTCCTTGAGATCGCCCAGGGTGGCCGCGGTGGCGTCCAGCGGCCGGGAGATCGCATCGGTGATGGCATCGACGGAACTCTGCGCGGTGTTGAACGATCCGATGACCGTGCCGGCGGCGTTGTTGGCGTTCACGGCCAGCCCCGACAGCTGGATCGATCCGTTGTCGAGCGCGCCGACCAGCGTGTTCGCGAAGGACTGCGAACCGGTCTGTGCCTCGGAGAGCAGCGTTCCTGACTGCTTGGAGGCCTGCCGCGCCGCGGCCACCGTGTTCTTGAGCGCGGCCGTGGTGCGTTTCGCGTCCGCGATGGCCGTATCCGCCTGATGCAGCGTGGTCTGGGTATCCGCGAGCGCCATGTTCACGGTGCCGATGCTGTCGATCACCTTGTTGAGGTCGCCGATCACGTCGTTCTGCGTGCTGGTCGTCGCCTCGTCGAGTTCGTTGCCCGCCTGGGATATGGCGGATGCGACCGCGTTGCTCACCGTGGAGACGAAGGTGGAGTTGATCTGCTCGTCGATGGTCGTCGCGCCCGTATCGGTGATTTTCGGCGCGATCGCGTTCTTTTTCTCGTTGACGTAGTACTTGATCTTCGGCCGGGTTCCGGAGCCGGTCACCGAATCGACCAGACTCTCGCTGAAGTCCTTGGGCAGGACGATCGCCGCGTAGTATTCGCCCGACTGCACGCCTTCCAGCGCCTTTTCCTCGCTGACGAACCGCCACCCCAGCTCGTCGTTTTTCTTGAGCTCGCTCACGACCTGCTTGCCGGCGTTGAGATCGCCGACCAGATCGTTGCTGGCGCCCTTGTCGTCGTTGGCCACGGCGACCTGAAGGTTGCCGGTGGCCGAATACGGATCCCAGTTGGCGAGAATGTTGAACCACGCGTACAGCGAAGGGATGATGGCCACGCCGAACGTCACCACCAGAGCGACCGGATTGCGCAGAATCCGGATGAGATCACGCGTGAAAATACGCCACACCGTTCGCACTCGATCCCTCTTTTCGCCGCGAGCCTTACTATCTGGTTGCCTTCCAAGCAGTATATTCCCGCCCCCGAGCAAACCGGCATTCAGCGAACAAAACCGGATAAATGGAACTCGTTTGACGCAATTCGCGGATCAAGGTGCGGCGCCGGGCCGCTAAATCTGGCTCCCCTCCATGAGGGAAGCTGTCGGCATGGCCGACTGAGGGGAGCATATGCGAATCGGCTTGATTCAGGCGTTCGTGGTAGTGCTCCCCTCAGACCGCTTCGCGGCCAGCTCCCCTCATAGAGGGGAGCCAGACTGTACGCACCGAGCCGCTAGCGCTCGTAGGTCCATTCGTCGTGCCACTCCAGCATCGCCTCGCCGCCGCCGATGCGGATCGGCAGCCACAGCGTGGGCGAATTGCCCAAGTCGTCGGGATTCCAACGGTCGCCGATGTAGAGGAACTGGCCGTCGGGCAGTGGCATCACCAGATTGCACTGCGACTCGAAGGTCTTCGAGCCGAGCGGCGTGAACGGCTTCCATTCGCTCCACGGGCCGTGCAGGTCGGTCGCGGTGGCGAACATGTTGTCGTTGCAGTTCCACCCGGTCAGCTGCGAGCCGAACCAGTAGTACAGGCCCTCGTGCCTGATGATGGTCGGCGACTCGTAGCCGTATTCGTAATTCGTGCCCCGCTCGCAGGCCACGTCCTCGACCACCGAATGGTAGTCGCCGGACAGCCGGTAGATGTGCGTGCCGTGCTCGCGGTCCTCGGAAATGAGGTATCCGGCCCCGTCCTCGTCCTGGAAGACGCCGATATCGCGCGAGATGTTGCCGAACGGCTGCATGGAGAACAGGAAGCGGAACGGACCGAGTGGATTGTCGGCCACGGCCACGCCGATATGCGCGTAGTTGTAGTCGCCGCGCTCGGTATGGATGTACATCACGTATTCGCCGGTGGACGGGCAGCGCAGCACCTTGGGGCGTTCGGCGATGGTGTCGGCGGCGAGCAGCCCGCTTTCGCGCACGCCCAGCACGATGCCCTCGCTGCGCCAATGGGCCAGATCGTCGGACGTGTAGCAGGCCACGCCCTGGAACCGGTTGCCGTTCGCCTTGTTCTCGCCGTAGGCATAGTACGTGCCGCCGAAACACTGGATGCCCAGCCCGTGCAGCTGGGCGACCTGGCCGTGGTCGTCCAGCGCGAGGCTGACGCCCTTCATGGTCACTGTAGTCATCGATGACTCCTTTATATATAGGTATAGGTATACGGGCATGCGCGCGACGCGCACCGGCGGCCCGGGAAGGGCCGCACGGTCACGGCGCGCGCATGATATCAATGGGAAAACTGACGAGGATGGGACCTCGGACGGGAATCGGCAGCGGCTCGGACGGACAAGGGCCGCGAATCATTCCTTGAGGAATGGTCCGCGGCCCCAGGATTTGGCGTACCTCCGTATATCAGGCTACTGCGCGAACCTGAATTATTGCTTGACGGAACCTGCGGCCAAGCCGGACTGCCAGTACTTCTGCAGGAACAGGAAGCAGATGATCAGCGGGATGATGGCAATCAGCGAGCCAGTCAGGATCAGGTTGTTCGGCAACTCCTTGACGGACGTGTCGTTGCCCATCTTCAACCACACGTTCAGGCCGACGGTCAGCGGGTAGTCCTTCGTGTCCTGCAGCATGATCAGCGGCAGGAAGTAGTTGTTCCACACGCCGACCAGCGCGAACAGCAGCACGGTCACGAAGCCCGGGGACAGCAGCGGGAAGCCGATCTTCCAGAAGATCGTCCAATGGCTGGCGCCGTCGAGTTTGGCCGCCTCGACCAGCGAGATCGGTATCGACGTCTGCGCGTAGATGATCATCAGGTACAGGCCGAACGGGTTGCTCAGCTGCGGCAGGATCACGGCCCACGGCGTGCTGACCAAGCCGACCTGCGAGTACATGAGGAACAGCGGCACGGTGATGACCGTGCTGGGGATCGACATGAACGCCAGCGTGATCCACAGCAGCCAGTTGCGGCCGGGGAACTTCATCGTGGCCACCGCGTAACCCGCGAAGGTCGCGATCAGCGTGGAGCCGAGACCGGCGACCACCGCGTACATGAGGGTGTTGAGCAGCCAGCGCGGGTAGACGCCGTCCTTGAACGTGAAGGTGTCATGCACGTTCTGGAAGAACACGTTCTTGTCGGCGAACCACAGACCCGGCGAGGTGTACAGGCCACTGTTGCTCTTGGTGCTCGAGAACACCAGCCACAGCAACGGCACCAGGCAGTAGATGACCATCACGGCCATCACGATGTGCAGCAGCCAGCTCATCACGCGCTGCTTGCCCGTGAGCTTGACCTGCTGCGCCTGCTTCTCGGCGCGCCTGCGGTTGCGCTGGCGGTTCTTCCAATCCTTCTGCGCGAGCTTCTCCTCGCGCGTCGCCTTGCTCGGCGATACGGTTGCGGCACTCATTACTTATCCCACCTGTTTCCGATAGCCTTAACGATGGCGACGAGCACCATCGTGATGATGCCAACGACCAGCGATACGGCGGCCGCGTAGTTCGCGTCCTGGCTGGTGAACGCCAGGTTGTAGGTATACATGTTCGGCGTGTACGAGCTGTTGATCGTCTCCGGAGCCAGCGTCTTCAACACGTTCGGCTCGTTGAACAGCTGGAACGAACCGATCAGCGAGAACAGCAGCGTCATCACGATCGAGCCGCGGATCTGCGGGATCTTGATCGACCATGCGATCCTGAGCTCCGAAGCGCCGTCGATGCGGGCCGACTCGTACAACTCCTCCGGGATCACGCGCAGCGAGGAGTAGTAGATCAGCATGTTGTAGCCCACGAAGCACCATGTGGCGATGTTCGCGATGGCGAACAGCATGAGCTGGCTGCTGAACATGTTCGGCGCCTTCGCCCCGAACAGATGGGCGATCTGGCCGAACAGGCCGTAGTCGCTGCCGTAGATGTAGCCCCACATCATGGCCGCGATCACGCCCGGCACCGCATAGGGCAGGAACATGAGGATGCGCGGCACCGCGATGTGGCGGATGCGCTGCGAATCCAGCATCAGCGCGGCCATAAGGGCCAGCGCGAGCATGAGCGGCGTCTGGATCCAGAAGTACAGGAACACGCGGCCGAAGCCCGTCCACATCAGCGTATCGCGCAGGGCCTTCAGATAGTTGCCGAATCCGACGAACGAGGAGCCGCCGATCATCTGCTGCTTGAAGAAGCCCAGATACAACGCGTAGAACAACGGGATGATCGTACCGAACAGGAACACGATCACGTAAGGCAGGCAGAACGGGATGCCGATCCAATCCGGCTTTTCCTTCCTGACCTCGACTTTCCGCGCTTTCGCGGGCTTGCCCGCGCCCCGCGCGACGGGGGACTCAACTGCTGCACTCATTTTTTGCGCCTATCCAATCCTTCGATGGTCACTGTGAACGGACCGGGTGGGGTGGTCGCCTCGCGCATGGCGCCGACGGCCACTCCACCCATCAGTTCGCGATCACTGGAATCGTTCCGGGATCGACTCCGTCACTTCGCGGTGACGTTGAAGCCCTGCTCGGTACCGTAGGTCTTCAGCTTGTCCTGGAACTTGCTCAGCGCGGAGGTGATGTTGCCGCCTTCCTTCATCTCGGGCACGACGATGTCCTTGAAGTCGGAATCCATCTGGTTGTTGTACGGCAGGATGGACCAGTTCGTGTTGATCTTCTCGGCGGCCTTGAAGTAGATCTCGTTCACCTTCTGGCCGAAGTACGGATCGTCGGTCTCGGCGTACTTGGAATCGGACTGGAACGACTTGGCTGCGCAGAACAGGGAGCCGCCGACGGTCTGGAAGGCGTCGATGGACTCGGGATCGGAGTTGACCCAGTTGATGAAGGCAAGCGCGGCGGCCTGCTTCTCCTTGGTGTCGGCCGTGGTGGTGACGCTCAGCAGCGAACCGCCGGCCTCGCCGACCTGCAGGTCATCTTCGGAAGAGCCCCAGCTCGGCGGCAGGGCGGCCTTGAGCTTGCCCTTGAGCTCCGGGTTGCCAGTGGCGAACAGGCCGCCACGCCACGAACCGTCGATCCAGGAGGCGTACTTGCCATCGGCGAACGCGCGGTTGAACTCATCGGTGCCGGACGGCACGGCGGCGAGGACACCCTCGTCGATGAGCTTCTGGGTGAAGTCGGAGATCTTGGTGGACTTGTCGCCGGTCAGGTTCAGCGTGACGTCCTTGAGGCCCTCGACGGTCCACGGGTTGGCGTCGCCGGCGTGCAGCATCTGCACGAACTGGCGGTTGCCCGAGGTGTCGATGAAGCCGAGGTACTTGCTCGGATCGGCCTTGTGCAGCTTGATGCCGGCCTGCTCGTACTCATCCCAGGTGGTCGGGATCTTGATGCCGTACTGGTCGAGGATGTCGGTGCGGTACCAGGCGGCGATAGGCGCCTGATCCTGCGGGATGCCGTACAGGCCGTCGCCCACGTGGACGTTCTTCCACGCGGCGTCGTTGTACAGCTTGCCGATGTTGGAGTCGATGCCATCGCCGTTGAGGTTGACGAGCGCGCCCTGCACCGCGTACTGCGGCAGCGCGTCATACTCGAGCTGGACGATGTCCGGCAGGCCCTTCTTGGCCTTGATAGCGTTCTGCACCTTGGTGTAGTGGTCGGCGGAGGCGCCGGTGGACTTGAAGTCGATCTTGATGTGCGGGTACTTCTTCTCGAAGGCCTCGACGCTGGGCTTCATCGTGTCGTACGACCATGCCCACATCGTCAGGTTGATGTCCTTGTCGCTCTTGAGAGCCGCCTCGACATCGGAATAGCTGACGGCCGTCTTGCCGGAAGCGCTGCCTCCGTTGCTGCCCGTACCGCAAGCTCCGAGAGTGAGAGCCATGGCCGCTGCGGACACTGCGGCAACTGCTGCTTTCATCTTCATTGACATGTTGAGTTCTCCTTCGCTTCAGCGCATCCTGCTTGGATGCGCCCCGATCCACAGCCGGCCACTGCACCGGCCACGAATTCGTAAGTGGGCTTTTCGTTGCCCTCTTATGATGTTGACGTTAACACATGGTGGATGTTAACGTCAACTTTTGATCACGAAATTGTAGGGGATTCGCACCGGAAACGCGCGTTTTGTAATCGATACAACCGTTGATTTTCCTCACGAAACGCCGATGGAGGATCTTGTTGCCGGCGTGATCGAATCGCCGGGATTGGTACACCGGTGGTTCTTGGTGACGAGGATGGCGGTGGGGCATGCCGTCACGGCTGCTTGCGGACCGTACGGCCTCGGCGGCGTACCTGTCTCAGAGCTTGGAGGCGGATGGTTGCGGACTAGGAACCATAGGGGCCGCTTACAGGCACGGACTCACGGGATTACGAGCCATGTGGGCCGTTAAGACTTACAGACTTGCGAACCGTGTGAGCCGTACAGCCTGCCACGGCCCGCTACGGACCGCTACTATCCCGCCGTAAGTTCGTGTGTACCATGTCTGGCTCCCCTCGCTGAGGCTGAGCCGAAATCACTGAACGAATTAACAGCGTGGGATGCTACGGGCCGCCACCTGCTCGTTGTGACTTTTCAGCTCGTTTACGGCTTGCTGCGGTTCTTTACCGTCCGCCAACCCGTTCACGCATCGGACCGGTGGTGCCGCGCACGATCAGATCGTCGCCGACCATGACGTGCTTCGGACCGCCTCCGTTGATCCGATCGATCAGAAGTTCGACCAAGGAACGGCCGGCCTCGGCGTACCGCTGGCTCACCGTCGTCAGGTTGTTGTTCGGGTAATAGCCGTTCACGGAATCGTCGACGCCAACCACGCTGACATCCTCCGGCACGCGCAGCCCACTCTCCTGCAACGCCTTGATCACGCCCAGAGCCAAGGTATCGTTCGCGCAGAACACCGCCGTGCAATTCGGATCCTCGGCCAGTTTCTTGCCGACGCGATAGCCATCATCGGCCCACCATCCCGCATATTCGAATGGCGGGACCTCGCATCCCCGCTCGTGCAGCACCTGCTCCCAGCTCTGGGCGCGCTTGATCGCGGAATTCGAGATCTGCTCACCGCCGACGTGATACACGGTCTTGTGCCCCAGATCCAGCAGATGCTCCACCGCCAACCGCCCGATCAGCTCCTGGTCGAGATCCATCGAGGACCAGTTCTCGCGATCCGGGTTCTTGCCGATCGACACCACCGGCGTATCGGGGAAGAACTGATCGATCGCCTCCGCCACCGCAGGCCGGTCGTTGACGATCATGCCATCCACGTCGAGGCTCGCCACGAACGGCGACGAGGCGATCACCGAAACCTGGGCGTCATTGCCGATGGGGATCAGCGTCAAGCCGTACCCCCGCTTCGCCGCAGCATCCATCAGGCTCTCCAGCATCAACTCGGAGCCCGAAGTCTCCAGACGCTCCACGAACAGACCAAGCGTCCACGTTCGGCCCGACCTCAGCGCGCGGGCCACGCGATTCGGCCGGTATCCCAGCTCATGCATCGCACGGGTGACCCGCTCTCTCAGCTGCGGACTCACCGACGCGCTTCCATTGCTGACACGGGATACGCTTTGCATCGAAACGCCAGCCAGCTTCGCCACATCCTTGATGGACACCGATTTTGAAGGCGCCGCCGCGCACACGGGCGCCTCGGATCCAGAAACAGCATTCTTATGGCCCTCGTTACCGGCCCGATCAACAGCGCTCTCGCCAGACATTTGCCACCTCGCCTTGTACATCCTGTTTTCTCCGCCCAGCGTATGCGCCGAAGCGTATCACAACGCTCAGCATGCTATCTGAGATGCACGTGTCGCATGCCGGCCCCTCAGCCTGGGCCATGCGTCAAACGTAGAATATCAGTAATGTTGACGTTAACACATATCGGGATGACGAGTCAACCCCGTGTCGCACCTCCCAGAGACCAACCGCTACGCCCCGCTGTCCAACTGCCGTGCCCCCACTGTCCAACTACCGTGCCCCCCACTGCATGGATTCTCAGTGGGGCACAGCTATGATAGGCTCCACGGTTGTCCTCGATTGACGGCCTCGAGCAAAGTAAATCACCAACGCTCCAAGCGAGACACCCCGCTGAGAAACCGCCAAACAAGGTATAGCTCCCACCCTCTAGACAAGCTACCCCGCGGAAAGAACAACAGGCGAAGTACACCTCCTATACTCCAGACAGCACGCCACGCCAAACAACATCAAGCGAGGCAGACCTTTTAGCCCATAGAAATTCCGTCCCGCAGAAGGAACTCCAAGCGAGGCATGCTTTCTACCCTATAGAAGCTTCACCCGGCCGGGAACCACCAAACAGGGTATAGCTCCTACCCTCTAGACGAACCGCCCCGCTGAAGGAACAGCAGGCGAAGCACACCTCCTACGCTCCAAGCAACATACCACTCCAAACCACACCAAGCGAGGCACGCCTTCTACCCCATAGAGATTCCGCCCCGCGGAAAGAGCTCCAAACGGACCATACCCGCGAGAGACTATGCGATCCTCCTCATCGACAAGCGTCAAACGAGCAGACCACCGACCCTCCAGATGAACCACCTCGCTGAGGGAACGATAGGCGAAGCGCACCTCCTGCACTCCAGGCAATATGCCACGCCAAACCACACCAAGCGAGGTGTACCTTCTAACCCATATGAGCTTCACCCTGCCACGAGGCTTCCAAGCGAGGCATATCCATGAGAGAGTATGCGTCATCCTTCGTTGACAACGTCGAACGGAGAAGGGCATCGATCCTATAGAAGAATCGCCCCGCGGAAAGGGGCCCAAGCGAGGTGTACCCTCTGCACTCCAGAAGCGCTGCTCCGCCAAGAAAAACAAAAGGGGCGTGGCGCCATCAGCGCGCCATGCCCCACAGCAGCGAAACCCGCCAAGCCGAGCCGGCCGGGCCCACCGAGCCAGACAACCCAGCCCGCTCAACCCAGCTCAGCCCAACCAGCCCCGCTCAACCCGGCCAACCAACCGGCTCACCGCAAACGGCGCCGGCAACGGCTCACAGATCCAACGCGTCGTACAGGAAGTCGCGCTGCAGCGTGAGCAGGTTCTCGGCGACCGTCTCATCGTTGGTCATATGCGTGATGCCCGTGAGCGGCAGGAAGGTATGCGGCCGCCCCGCCGCCATCAGCGCCTGGCTCAGGCGAAGGCTGTGCGCGATGGTCACATTGTCGTCGGCGAACCCGTGGATCAGCATCAGCGGGCGCGAGAGCTTCGGCGCGTCCTGCACGATGCCGTTGCGGCGGTACACCTTCGGATCAAGGCCGAGGTAGCGCTCGGTGTAATGCGTGTCGTACAGCGTCCAGTCGGTGGGCGGCGCGCCGGCGCAGCCGGCGTGGAAGGTCTCCGGGGCATCGAGCACAGCCAGCGCGGAGAGGAATCCGCCGTACGACCAGCCGATCATGCACACCTTGTCGAGGTTCGGCGCGGGAATGCGCGTCTCGCCGTCCGCATTCAGCGCGGCAATCGCCTCAGGCAGCGCGTGCACGGCCTCGACCTGATCGGCAAGGGTCACGTCCTTCATGTCCTCGAAGATCTCGCGATCCCACTTCGGCCCGCGGCCGGTGGTGCCACGGCCGTCGGCGGTGACCACCAGGAAGCCTTGGTCGGCCCACCACTGCGCATCCCAGTAGAACGCCTGGCTGACGATGACCTGCTGGTACCCCGGGCCACCATACGGCTTCATCAGCACCGGCAGCTGCTCGGCGCCGGCATAGCGGCTGCCGGCGCTCGGCGCGATGATCGCCGTGTACAGCCGGTGCTCGCCAAGGCGGGTAAAGACGATATTCGGCGCAAAACCAGGATCCGCGGCATGGTTCGCAATCAGCGCCGACGACGATTCCCCGACGGTCCGGCCCGCAGCGAGATGCTCCATCCGCGACTTGGCGTGGGCCATATCCCGCCCGGAGACCACGATGCCGGCCGACGCGCGGGAGACGGTCCACTGGCCGGGAACCGTGGTGACCGGCGTGACCGTGCCGTCATAGGCGATGCTCACCACATCGAAGCTGCGGGCATCGTGCCCGTCCACGTTATCCGCCCAGGCGGCCGGCACCTCAGGCGCCGATTCGGGCGTGCGCTGCACGGAGACCAGCACATCCGCGTCGGTCACGTCGAGCACGCCGCGAACCTGCCAGCCGACGGGCGTGAACGGCTTGCCATCGACGGTCAGCCGGTTCGTGTCCGTGTCCATGTCGTTCATCGGGCAGACCAGCCGGCCGTCCGGCGTGAACGCCGGGGTGCCGGGCACCAGATCGATCCACTGATCGTTCGCATGGGTCTCCAGCACGCTGACCGCCCCGGACGGCGCCACTTCAAGCACCTGATCCTTGGTCTGGCGCCGGTTCTGCACCAGCACCAACGGGCCATGCCCCTTGCTCCAGCTGACGGCGGCGATGTACTCGTACTCGTCGCGGTCCCATTGCACGTCGTGGCCGACGACGCCCGCATAGCGGCCCTGCCCATCGAATTCCAGCTCGGCGATGGTCAGATAGGCATCGACGTTGCGGGTCAGCGCGCGCGGGTAGCGGCGGCCAGCCGCCGGCGTCTCCGGATTGGCCGGATCGCTGATGTACCACGTCGGCTCGTACTGCGTGTCATACCGCTCGAACAGGATGTGGCGGGAATCGGGCGCCCACCAGAACCCGTCGTAGCGGTCCATCTCCTCGCCGGCCGCGAATTCGGCCAGTCCGATGCGCCAGGTGTTCTCCTTGCCGCCCCGCGCGCAACCGCAACCGCACTCACCGTCACGCTCATCACCGCGATCACCGCAAGCGCACGCATCGCCGCACACGCCCCAGATCGACCCGATCACGTCGCCGGCCGCCGGGCGATCGCCCTCATCGGCGCCGAACGCACCCTCGGAAATCGCCTCCTCATCGGCGTCCGCCTCCACGAACACCCCGTCGTTCACCTCGCCGGCAGCCACGGCAGCGTCATGCGCCGCGGCGCTCTCCCAATCGGCGATGTCGACGAGCTCGAGATGCTCGCCGGTGGTGTACAGCACATGCTTGCCGTCCGGGCTGATGCACGGATTAAGCACCGGGCCGTACACGCCCTGATCGTCGGTGTCGAGCTCGCTCGCCGCCAGCTGGCGGGTGCGGGCCCCGTCGCCGTCCTCGTCGATTTCGGTCAGGAACAGACGCCCGTTGATCGTGTAGATCACACGGCGCCCGGCCGCATCGACCGAGTAGCTGACGATGCCGGTGCCGCCCTCGCGCGCACGCTCGCGGCGGGCCTTCTCCTCGGCCGGCACGTCCTCGCTGTCCGCGTTGGCGAGCAGCTCGCGCGGGTCGGCGAGCAGCACCTCGCGGTGGCTGCCGTCGCCCTCGAGCACGCTCATCCACAGCGCGGTCACCAGATCCTCCGGCCCATCCGAGCGCAGGAACAGCGCACGGGACCCGTCGCCGATCACCCGCGCCGAACGCGGGGCCCCGCACCCGAAACGCAGCGTGCGCGCCTTGAGCCGCGGGAACGCATCGATTGCTTCCTTGACGTCATATGCATTGGTCATATCGTTCATGGCCACAACCATACTCACCAACCGGTCGCCGGCATGTTACGGCTGTTACGGCGCCAACGCACGAGACGCCCATCGCTCCCGGATGCAAAACGCCCCGGGCGACCCACACCCGCGACGCAGGGCCAACGATGCCGCCGAAAGCCCCCAACCGCCACCGAACGCGCATTTGCGTGGAAATTTTGCGCTCATACCGCCGTTTTTCTCCCGAAATTTTGATCTTATTCCCCACTGCCGCGTAGGATAAGGTGAAGATATAAGAAAGGGATCACTATGAGCGTTCTCGACCGTTTTGAGAAAAGTGTAGAAGGCGCGGTCAATGGCGTGTTCGCCAAATTCGGGTCCAAGGACCTGCAGCCCGTCGACCTCTCCAGCGCTCTCGAGCGCGAAATCGACGCCGAAGCGATGCCGGTTGGCCGCGATCGCACGGTGGCCCCGAACGAATACCGTTTCAAGCTGAGCACCCCGGATTTCGACCGCATCGAGCAGTGGGGCTCCGAGACGCTGGCCAATGAGCTGGCCGACAACCTCACCCAGTACGCCAAGAGCCAGCACTACGCCTTCGTCGGCCCGGTGGTCGTGATCTTCGAGGAGGACCTCGACCTGACCAAGGGCAGCTTCACGCTGAGCTCCGAATCCGTGCAGGGCAACGCCGTGCCGCGCACCACCGACGAGCAGTCGCAGGACGACCCGATGCTGGAGATCAACGGCAACCAGTATCTGCTGACCAAGGAGAAGACGGTGATCGGCCGCGGTTCCGGCTGCGACATCATCATCGACGACCCGGGCATCTCCCGCCACCACATGGAGATCGATATCACGCCGAACGGCGTGATCGCCCGCGACCTGGGGTCCACGAACCACATGTACATCGAGGGGCATCAGGTGCCGGTCGCCACGCTGCTCGACGGCAACACGATCACCATCGGCCGCACCCGCATCCTGTACTGGGCCTCCTCGCAGGAGCAGGAGTAGCCCCGCACGGGAGCCGCATTCCGTTATGCTCACTGAACTGACCTTCGCGATCCTCAAGTTTGGATTCCTGATTTTCCTCTGGCTGTGCGCGGGACTCGCCATACGATCGCTGTACAAGGACATGGAAACGTACAGCCCGCGCGCGTCGCGCGCGCATCGGCGCAAGGAGCGCCGCGCACGCAAGGCCGTGGCCGCCCCGGCGCCGGTGGCGACCGCATCCGCCGTGCCGTCCACGCCGCGCACCAACGAGATGCCGGCGACCAATGCGTCGCCGACCCTGCTGGTCATCATCGACGGCCCGCTCGCCGGCTCCTCCGTGCCGCTGACCGAGGGATCGATCTCGCTTGGCCGCTCCGCGTCGAACACCGTGGTGCTGAACGATGAGTTCGTCTCGTCCCACCACGCCCGCGTGTATCAGGACCCGGCCACCGGATCGTGGGCCATCGAGGACCTGAACAGCACGAACGGCACCGTCGTCAACGGCCAGCGCATCAACACGCCCACCATCCTCTCCGCGCGCGTCCCCGTCCGCATCGGCGCCACCACCTTCGAATTGAGGTGATTGCCGCATGCCGAACTCCTCCGCTTCGCAAAAACTGTTCCTGTACTCCACAACCGTCTCGGATGTGGGTACCGTGCGTTCCAACAATCAGGATTCGTCGTTCGCCGGCGAGCACCTGATGGCGATCTGCGACGGCATGGGCGGCCATGCCGGAGGCGACACCGCCTCGACGATCGCCATCCGTTCGCTCGCGCACATCGAGCGCGATGACGTGAACGGCGATATCCAGACCGTCTCGAAGATGATGGAGACATCGGTGATGGCCGCGCACGACGCGATCGTCGGCAAGGCCAAGCGCGAGCGGCGGCTCTCCGGCATGGGCACCACGGTGACCACGGTCGTGCTCGTATCCGGCTACTGGGTGCTGGCGCATATCGGCGACTCGCGCGCCTATCTGCTGCGCGACGGCAAGCTGACCCGCATGACGCACGATCACAGCTACGTGCAGCATCTGATCGACACGGGGCGCATCAGCGAGGCGGAGGCGAAGAACCATCCGCAGCGCAACGTCGTGATGCGCGTGCTCGGCGACTTCGACATCGACCCGCACCCCGACATCGCCATCCGCAAGGCCCATCCGACCGATCGCTGGCTGCTGTGCTCCGACGGCCTGACCGGGGTGCTCGAGGATTCGACCATCGAACAGGTGATGGCCGACTGCACCGATCAGGAGGAATGCGCGCAGCGGCTGGTCAGTATGGCGCTCAAGGCCGGCAGCACCGACAACGTGACCGCGGTGATCGCCGACGCCACGCTTGCGCTGGACGCGCAGGCCTTCGATCTGCCGAACCAGACGATTCTGGTCGGCGGGGCCGCAAGCGCCAGCTTGGAGCCGATCGCCGACATCGTCAATGCGCCGGTGGCCACCGCGCCGATGCTGCGCGAGGACTCGACCTCGCCGGCCCAGCGCGCGGCCGCGCTGATGCAGGATTCGGCGCCAGCCGCATCCCCAGCCGCCGCCCAGCAATCCGCGAAATCGCGTGTGGTGCAGCCCTCGACGGTACGCGAGGAATCCGGCGACCGCATGATGCCCGATACCGGCGAGATCCCCGTCGTGCAGAAGTCGGACGGCCGCGTCAGCGCCGATCCGAACGATCCCGAGGTCGCCAAGGCGATCCGGCACGAGCATATCGAACAGCGCAAGATCACGCGCGACAAGCACCGGCGTTCGCGCATCGTCACGGTATTGTGCATCATCGTGGCGCTGCTCGCGCTGGCCGGCTGCGGGTGGGGCGCGTACGCCTGGAGCCAGACCCAGTACTATCTGGGGTCCTCCAACGGCGTGATCACGATCTACCAGGGCGTGAACACCAATCTGTTCGGCCTTGAGCTCTCGCACGAGGTCAAGAGCACGAACATCACGATCTCCAGCCTGCCGCAGTCATGGCAGAATCAGTTGGAGCAGGGCATCGCCGTCGGCAGCTACGACGAGGCCCAGGCCCACGCCAAGCTCATCGAGCGCGAACGCGACAAGGAGCAGAACAAGACCGCCGACAGCGCGAAGAAGTCCGCCGACTCCTCGTCGGACAAGGCGGGCGATTCGTCCGGCAAGTCGACGTCGTCCAATTCCGGAGGCAACTCCGGCAAATCCTCCGACGGCAACTCGTCCGGCAACAACACGTCCAACAACAACTCGAACAACAACTCGGGCAATTCGACCAACGACAAATCAGGAAGCGAGGCAGGACAATGATCATGACCCGCCTGCGCCAACTGTCGCTGCTGGTGCTCGTGCTCCTGACCGGGTTTCTCGGATTCTTCCAGATGCTGGAACGCACGACCAACGGGTTTCCGACGAAATACGCCATCCTGATCGGTGCGGTCAGCCTGCTGAGCTTGGCGGTATGGGCGCTGATCATGCGGTTCCAGCCCCACGCCAGCCAGACGATCCTGCCGTGCGTGCTGCTGCTCAATTCGGTCGGCACGGTGCTGATCGTGAGCATCGACCAGAGCAAGAACACGCCGTCGAGTGCCGGTGTCAGGCAGCTGCTGTGGCAGATCGTGGCGTTGGTGCTGTTCGCGTTCGTCATCATCTTCCTGCAGGACTACCGCGTGCTGCGCCGCTTCTCCTATGTGAGCATGGTGGTCGGCCTCGCGCTGCTCCTGTCCCCCATGCTGCCGTTCATCGGCGCGTCGATCAACGGCGCGCGCGTCTGGATCCAGATCCCGTTCACCAACAGCACCATCCAGCCGGGCGAATTCGCCAAGCTGTTCCTCGCCTTCTTCTTCGCGGCCTACCTGTTCGACCACCGCGACCAGCTGGCCGTCGGCGGCAGGAAGTTCCTGGGGCTGCAGCTGCCGCGCATCAAGGACCTTGGGCCGATCATCATCGTGTGGATCGCGTCGATGGGCGTGCTGGTCCTGCAGCGCGATCTGGGCACGTCGCTCATGTTCTTCGCGATGTTCGTCTCGATGCTGTACGTGGCCACCGGCCGCAAGAGCTGGATCGTGATCGGCCTGATCGCCTTCGCGGCGGGCGCGGTGGCCGCGGCCGGCATCTTCAGCCACGTCGGCTCGCGCGTCGACGCATGGCTGCACCCGTTCAGCAACGAGCAGTACTACAAGGAATTCGGCGGTTCCGGGCAGATCGTGACCGGCATCTTCGGCCTTGCCTCGGGCGGCCTGATCGGCACCGGGCTCGGGCAGGGATACCCCTCGCTCACGCCGTACGGCAACTCCGATTTCATCTACACGTCGGTCGGCGAGGAGCTCGGCCTGACCGGGCTGATGGCCGTGCTGGTGCTGTATCTGATCATCATCGCCTCCGGCTTCATCACCGCGATGAAGATCAAGGACGGATTCGGCAAGCTGCTCGCCTCCGGCCTGGTGTTCACCATGGCGTTCCAGGTGTTCACGGTGGTCGGCGGCGTCACGCTGGTGATCCCGCTGACCGGCATGACCATGCCGTACATGGCGGCCGGCGGGTCCTCGCTTGTCGCCAACTACCTGCTGGCCGCCCTGCTGGTCGTCATCTCCAACGCGGCCAACAAGCCCGAGCCGCCCGCCGAGATGTCGGACACGTTCCAGTACGAGGCCCTCGCCGTGCTGCGCGACCATGAGCTCAAGGAGCGTGGCGTGCAATGAACAAGTCCCTGCGTCAACTTTTCACCGCGGTGATCGTGCTGTTCGTCATCCTCGGCCTGTCCTCCACGGTCTGGACCGCGATACAGGCCGATTCCCTCAACGCCGATTCGCGCAACGCACGCGCCATATACCATACGTACGGCACGCATCGCGGCGCGATCCTCACCTCCGACGGCACCGTGCTGGCCCAATCGACCGCGACCAACGACGCGTTCAAGTACCAGCGCGAATACTCGAACGGCGCGGTGTACGCCCCCGTCACCGGCTACTACTCGATCAATCAGCCGACCGACCGCGGCATCGAATACTCCCGCAACGCGCTGCTCAGCGGCGACGCGGACGCCCTGCTGTGGGACCAGTTCAAGGCGGTGCTCTCCGGCTCGCAGAACACCGGCGCGACGATCGAGACCTCGATCAACTCGTCGCTGCAGACACTCGCCTACCAGCTGCTCGGCAGCAACGACGGCTCGGTCGTGGTCATGGAGCCCAAGACCGGCCGCATCCTCGCGATGGCGAGCACGCCAAGCTACGACCCGAACCAGCTGGCCAGCCATGACACGGCGAGCGCGAACCAGGCATACAGCCAGCTGATCAACGACGACTCGAACCCGATGCTCAACCGGGCCACGAGCCAGCTGTACCCGCCGGGATCCACGTTCAAGACCGTGGTCGCCGCGGCGGCGCTCGAATCCGGCGACTATCAGCTCGACACCCAGATTCCGGCCGGCAACAGCTACACGCTGCCCGGAACGTCGGTGCCGCTGACCAACGCCAGCCCGCTGGCCGACGGCTCGAACGGCAAGATCGCGCTGCAGGATGCGATCGCCTATTCGTCGAACACCGCGTTCGCGCAGCTCGGCGTCTCGCTGGGCAGCGACAAGATCGCCGCCATGGCCAAGAAGTTCGGCTATGGCAGCTCGATCACCGTGGATTCCTCGTCGGGCAGCGGCGCGATGTCGTCCGTGGCGGCCAAGCTGCCGGACAACCCGACCAACGACCGGCTCGCGCTGGAATCGATCGGTCAGGGCGACAACCAGACCACCCCGCTGCAGAACGCGATGATCGCCTCCGCCATCGCCAACGACGGCAAGCTCATGCAGCCCACGATCGTGGACCGCGTGCGCTCGAGCGACCTGTCAGTGGTCTCCGAGACCAAGGCCCGCACCATGAGCCAGGTGATGAGCTCGGACACCGCCAACAAGCTCACGCAGGCGATGGAGGGCGTGATCACCAAGGGCAACCCCAATCTGGCGATCGACGGCATCGCGGTCGCGGCCAAGACCGGCACCGCGCAGATCGGCAACGACAACCAGTCCATCGATGGGTGGATCATCGGCTTCGCCCCCGCCGACGATCCGAAAATCGCCATATCCGTGGTGGTGCATAATGTGGACCTCTTCGGCTCCCTGGTGGCCGGGCCGATCATGAAATCCCTGATGGAGGAGGCGCTGAAACAATGAAACTGATCGAAGGACAGCTGATTCACCGCCGATACCGTCTCGACAAGCGCCTTGCGCAAGGCGGCATGGGCGAGGTCTGGAAGGCCTACGACATCCAGCTCGGCCGCCCGGTCGCCATCAAGGCGCTGCGCTCCGACCAGTCCAACGTCGAGGCGAAACTGCATCGCCTGCGCGCGGAAGCGCACAATTCCGCCAATCTGGCGCACCCGAACATCGCCGCGCTGTTCGAATACTACGAGCACGACGGCATCGGATTCCTCATCATGGAGTACGTGCCGAGCAAGTCGCTGGCCGACCTGTTCCACGAGCGCGGCGCGATGAACCCGACCGAGCTGCTGCCGATCCTGATCCAGACGGCCCGCGGCCTGTTCGTGGCGCACAGCCACGGCGTGATCCACCGCGACGTGAAGCCGGCCAACATCATGGTGTCCGACACCGGCGAGGTGAAGATCACCGACTTCGGCGTCTCCTACTCCACCAATCAGGAGCAGATCACGCAGGACGGCATGGTCGTCGGCACCGCGCAGTACATCTCCCCGGAGCAGGCGCAGGGCAAGCAGGCCACGCCGCAGTCCGACATCTACTCGCTCGGCGTCGTCGCCTACGAGGGGCTGTGCGGGCACCGCCCGTTCACCGGGGCCACGCCGGTCGACATCGCCGCGGCCCACGTCAACGACCCGGTGCCGCCGCTGCCGGACACCGTGGATCTGCAGCTCAACCAATTCGTCATGTCGATGCTCTCCAAGGATCCGCTCGACCGGCCGAAGGACGCGCTGGTGGTGTCGCGCACGCTCGCCCGCATCGAACGGCGGCTGCTGGACCAGGAGACCGCACAGACCGATGACACCTTCATCGCATCCGGCCGTCTGCCCCGCCGCGTGGTCAGTCTGCCGCACACCGTGAACACGCTGCTGCGCGAACTCAACCTCTCCGATATCGGGCAGCCCGGGGGAACCGCCGTGAACGTGGATAACGCCTCATTGAATCTGGGGACATCGTGGAAGGAACAGCAATGAGCACCATCATGCCGAAGTCGCTCGCTGAGGGGCGCTACCAGCTCGGCCAACTGGTCGGGCGCGGTGGCATGGCCGAAGTGCGCGTGGCGCTTGACACGCGACTGGGCCGCACGGTGGCGATCAAGATCATGCGTTCGGATCTGGCCAACGACCAGATCTTCCTCTCCCGGTTCCGCCGCGAGGCGCGCTCGGTCGCCCAGATGAACAACATGAACATCGTCAACATCTACGACTCCGGCGAGGAGACCGTCACCGACGAGAACGGCAACGTGGAGCGCCTGCCGTACCTGGTGATGGAATACGTCAAGGGCCAGACCCTGCGCGACATCATCAAAGCCAACGGCCCGCTGAGCCAGCGCGACGCCGAACAGGTGATGCTCGGCGTGCTGTCGGCGCTTGAATACTCGCACCGCATGGGCATCATCCACCGCGACATCAAGCCCGGCAACATCATGATCTCCGAGCAGGGCATCGTCAAGGTCATGGACTTCGGCATCGCCCGTGCGCTCGACGATTCCGCGGCGACGATGACCCAGTCGCAGGGCGTGGTCGGCACCGCGCAGTACCTGAGCCCCGAGCAGGCGCGCGGCGAGACCGTCGACATGCGGTCCGACCTGTATTCCGCCGGCTGCGTGCTCTACGAGATGCTGACCGGACGGCCGCCGTTCACCGGGGATTCCGCGGTGGCGATCGCCTACCAGCATGTTTCCGAGGTGGCCACGCCGCCGAGTTCCGTGGTCCCGGGCCTGCCGAAGATGTGGGACTCGATCTGCGCGAAGGCGATGGCGAAGGACCGCCAGAACCGCTATGCGACGGCCAACGAATTCAAGAACGACATCCTCACCTTCATGAACGGCGGCGTGCCGGTGGCGGCGGCCTTCAACCCGCTCACCGACCTGTCGAACATGAAGGCGCGCAAGCAGGCCGAACAGAACGCGGCGACCTCGGCCACCATGGCCACGATGGCGATGGGCCAGCCGCAGGGCGAGACCACGGCCACGCAGGCGTTCAACCCGGTGACCGGGCAGTTCGAGGTGGTTCCCGGCGCGATCAACCCGAACAACGCCGCGGCCAACACGGCGGTCAAATCGCGCGCCGAGCAGCGCGCGGCGGCCGCGAAGGCCAAGCGCAAGAAGAAAGTGATCATCGGCACGCTGATCGGCGCCCTCGTGGTGGCGCTGGTGGCGCTGGCCGTCTACTTCGCCATGAGCGGCAGCACGACCAACCCGGCCGACGAGATGGTCAAGGTTCCGGACTTCACCTCGCAGTCCAACATCAGCGAATCCGGCGTCAAGAAGGCGCTCGAGGATCTGGGGCTGAAGCTGGTGTCCAAGCAGGACACCACGTCGTCCGAGGCCGAAGGCACGGTCACCAAGCAGGATCCGGAAGGCGGCAAGCAGGTCGCCAAGGGCTCGGAGGTGACGGTGTGGTTCTCGGCCGGCCCGCAGACGGTCACCGTGCCCGACGTCTCCAAGCAGACGCAGGACGCGGCGGCATCCACCCTGACCGGGCTGGGCTTCAAGGTGAACTCGGTGGTGCAGAGCGAGAACAGCGCCAACATCGACAAGGATAGCGTCACGCGCACCGAGCCGGCGGCCGGCAGCGCAACGCCCAAGGGCACGTCGATCACGCTGTACGTGTCCAACGGCATGAACGCGGTGCCCGACAACCTGGTCGGGCAGGCGCAGGATGCGGTCACCAAGGCGCTCAACGACGCCGGATTCACGGTCAACACCGAGCATGAGAACTCGGACACCGTGGCGGCCGGTTCCGTGACGCGCATGAGCGTCGAATCCGGGCAGGTGCTGGCGCAGAACACGTCGATCACGATCTGGGTTTCCGACGGCAAGGAGCAGATCGCCGTGCCGACCTGCTACGCGGGCCAGACCTACAGCGAATGCGCGACGCTGCTGCAAGGGTCCGGCTTCACGCCGCAGGCGAGCGGCGCCGGCGAAAACGGCACCGTGATCAGCACGAACCCCGCCGGCGGCACCATGGCCGACAAGGGCGCCACGGTGACGGTGACCACCAAGACCACTACGGTCACGCCTCCCACCGGCGACGACGACAAGAAGGATAATACCGGTAACGGCGGCAACACCGGTAACGGCGGGACCACCGGCAGCACCGGCGGCAACACCGGCACCGGTTCCGGCAACTGATACCTCCCGCTCGCCGTGCATTCCGGCTCCCCTCTCTTCTGAAGGGGGAGCCGGGGTCGATCACACGGCAGAAGGTTGCCTGGCTCCCCTCTCTGAGGGGAGCTGCCCGCGCAGCGGGCTGTGGGGAGCCAGCCGAATAGGCACAACATCGACATGCGCCCCGCCGGATGGTCTATCCGGCGGGGCGCATGTCGATTTGAATAACGCTCTATCGCGCGATCTTGGGCTGCAGGCCCTGCGACTTGGCCACGGCGCTGTCCTGCCCGCAGACGGCCAGCCAGTTGGCCAGCAGGCGGTAGCCGTCCTGCGTCATCACCGACTCGGGGTGGAACTGCACGGCGTACATCGGCAGATCGCGGTGCTTGATCCCCTGGATGATGTGGTCGCCCTGCGTCCACGCGGTCACCACCAGATCATCGGGCACGGAATCCGGTTCCACCGCCAGCGAGTGGTAGCGCGTCGCGGTCATCGGATTGGCGACCCCGGCGAAGATCTCATCGTCGATGTGCTCGACCAAGCTGGTCTTGCCATGCATGATCGTCGGGGCATGGTCGACGGTGCACCCGTACACCTCCGCGAGCGCCTGCAGCCCGAGGCAGACGCCGAACATCGGTTTGCGTTCGCTGGCGCAGCGGCGGATCATGTCCTCGCTGGCGCCCGAATCGGCCGGGGCGCCCGGGCCAGGGGAGATCAGCACGCCGTCGCAGCCGTCGAGCACCTGCGGCTGTGCGGGGTCGATCGCGTCGTTGCGCACCACATCCACCGTTGCGCCCAAGGTCTTGAGGTACCCGACGATCGTGTACACGAACGAATCGTAGTTGTCGACCACCAGAATATGCGCCGAATCCGTCATAGTGCTCCTTGCCAGACACGTCGGCGCCATCGCGCCGACACCCTGCCGCCCAGTGTATCGCCCGGAGGCCCCCGGAACGGGAAAATGCATCAAAAGTTCGAGTTGTCGGTGCGCGACTGTGTAGCCCCAACCGTTTATCGAGCGAAATCTATCGAAAAACGATAGAAAATCACGCCGAGAACAGCCACTCTCCGTTTCCGCGCACCGACAACTCGCACCTACCGCTCAATCCACGGCCGGGGACGGCATATTACGGCGCAACGCAGCCTCAGCGGCACCTCATCGGTACCCCGGCCAAGCCTCAGCGCCGCCTCACGACACCGAGTAATTCGACATCGCGCGCAGCGCCGGGATGTTCGAGGCCGCCCACGGGAATCCCCATTGGAACAGCGCGACCGCAGCGGCGAACAGCAGCAGCGCGAGCAACACGAAGCGCACCGGCAGCACGCCCGGCTGGTGGCGGATCAGCCATCCGTAGATGCTCGCCTCCGGGCGCTGGCGGTATCCGTCGCGGATCTCGCGCAGCACGGGGAAGCGCCATGCCGCGAGCGCCGCCAGGAACAGCACCGCATACACGGCCAATGCGCCAAGCATCAACGGCACCAGCGAGTCAAGCTGCGCCGCCCATGAGGTCTTCTCGTTGGAGACGAAGGTGACGTCGCTGGCGGCCGTACCGTCCGTCAGCTCCTTTGGGGTGCCGTCGGACACCTTGGCCCAGTAGGTCAGCTCGCCGTAGCTGATCCATCGGTAGATCGGCGTCGAGTACTTCGGCTCGCAGGTGGTCATCGTGATCATGCGCTTGGTCGGGGCCTCCCCCGGATGCTGCGGGTCGGCGCCGATCACGCGAACCTCGTCCGGCTTGACGATCTCGTAGTTCGTGTAGTGGTACACGTACCAGTAGTCCTTGGTGCGGATCACGATCGTATCGCCCGGCTGGAGCTTGTCCACGTCGCCCAGCGGCTGGCCATAGCCGTCGCGGTGCCCGGCTATCGCGAAGTTGCCGAGCTGCCCGGGCCACTGCGTGTTCTCGTAGTGGCCGAGCCCGTGCTTGTTGAGTTCCTCGAGCGACGTGCCCTCGACGATGTTGCGGTGCCAGTTCTCGCCGAAACGCGGGATGTAGATCTGCGCGATCAGATCCCCCTCGTTCGCCGAATCCTGCTGGACGGGAGGTTCGCCCTCCTGCGCCTGCGCGATCTTGGCGGCGTCGCCTTCGCCCGGATCGGACCATGACGCCGATTGCAGCACCTCATGCTGCGTCCGCTCGGCCTCTACGCCGGTCCACCACAGCAGCCACGCGATGTACAGCGCGCAGACGACCGCCATGGTCAACAGGATTTCGGCGATGATGCCCATAACGGCCCAGAACGGCCTGTGACGGCGCCGCGCCGGCTCCCGTTCCGGCCACGACTGCGCCCATGCGGCTTCCGACCCGCCGTCATCGGGGTCGCTGACCTGGTCGAGCCGGTCGGCCATGTCATATGATTCGCGATCGTACCGCTCGCGCCCATCGCCATCCATCTGCGGTTGCTTTGCGTGTCTCACTGTTCGTTCGTCTCTTTCGAATCATCAATAACGCTTGAGTACTTCAGCGACTGCAGCAGCGCCGCCGATTCGGGGAATTCCAGCTTGTCCTTGGTCTCGACCTTCCAGCCTACGCCGAATGCGCTGACATACTCCTTGTAGATCTTGATCGCTTTCGAATCATTCAATGCCTGCAGCATATCATCGACCGGCCCGATGGCCGATATCGTGTACGGCGGCGAGTACTTCTTGCCCTGCAGCAGCAGCACGTTGCCCTGGCAGATCACCGCGGAATTGAACAGCACGCGCTGGTCCTGGATCATCATCGACTCGGCGCCTCCGGCCCACAGCGCGTTCACCACGGATTCGATGTCTTCCTGATGGATCACATAGTCGTTGATGTTCGATGTCGAACCGGAATTGTCGACCATCTTTTCCCACAGCGGCGAATCGTTCAGCGTCACCGTCACGCCCGGCCCTTCGACAGCTTTCAGCGTGGTGCCCGATCCGGCGCTTTCGGTGCTGGTGCCGGTGTCGGCCATCCCGGTGGCGTCGGAGGTGCCGTCCCCCGCGATGGATTTGAAGGTGTCGATCTGCGAGCCCAGCTTGGAGATGTCGTCCTGCAGCTGGTTGACGCGCTTGACGCGCTGCTCGATCAGGTCGGCGGTATCCGACGACACCGAAGCGGTGCGGTTCACCTGCAGATTGACCGCCAGCAGGTACCCGGACAACGCGACGACCACGAACACGGCGACCCCGCCCAGCCATGAGCGCTTCGCGCCGTGCTTTCCGGTGTGCTTTGCCATGGATATTCCGCCGTTTCAGTTGATTATGGGCTCGCTATTCGCCAGTTTCGAGTCTAACCACTATTATGACTTTTAGCCTATATAAAGGAGACTACGCTGATGGCAGATACACAGCTGCACGAAACCGACTCGGAAGAGCAGAAGGACTGGCAGTCCGACACCGATGCCGCCAAGAACGCCGATGAGAAGGCAGTCGCCGCCACCGACGGCGCGGCCGCAGCGACCGACGATGATGAGGATTACGGCGTCCCGATGGACCAGGTGGAGGCCGTGCTCAACGCCAGCGCCGACAAGTCGGCGCTCACCCCGCAGATGCAGCGCATGATGCAGCGCCAGGCCGAGAACACCAAGCGCGTCGAGGAGACCATCAAGGGCACCAAGTCGAATCCGCGCTGGTTCGTGCCGCTGTTCTGCACCCTGATGGTCATCGGCCTGGTCTGGGCCGTCGTCTACTACCTGACCGGCAACTATCCGATCCCGAACATCAGCTTCTGGAATCTGGTCATCGCCTTCGCGTTCATCATGGTCGGCTTCATCATGACCATGTGGTGGCGCTGAGTCCGGTTCCAACCCCGGCCTGCTGCCGTCCACAGGATAGATTCTCCCGGCTCCCCTTCCCATGGCAGGGGAGCCGTTCGTATGCCGCAACGCATGCGAGGGGCCGGTATTAGCCGTTTGCCGTGTCTGGCTCCCCTCTCTGAGGGGAGCCAGACTCAGGATTACTAGCGGTCCGTCGACGCTTCCGCACGGACCTTTGCCGCGCGGATGAGCACATGCCGGCCTCCCTGCATGGTCGTGCCGAACAGATAAACGTCGCCGCCATCCGCGAGTTTGAGCTTGGCCCGCAGCTGAGGCGCGGTGAGCGGGAAATTGCGCACGGAGATGTTCGCCCGGGTGATGCCGGCAAGAGCGGTCTTACGCTCCCTTTTGCCCATCGCCGTCACTGTGTCGATGGCGAACGCGCGCCCCGGAAAATCGTCGATGCGCCGCGCGCCGACGAACAGATGGCTGTCCGGGCCGATCTGGACGACGCCGTACCGCCTCTCCACCAGCGCGAAGCAACCGGCCTTCATGATGGAGGCATTCGGCTCGTACAGGTATGCCATCGGTTCCGGCAACGGTGCGAGTCTCAGCGAACGATCCGACGAGGCGCCGTTCGGATCGTAGTCATATGACACCACGTCCCCGTCGTTGACACAGTATACGCGCAGCGTGAGCGGCGGATCGGGGTTCCCCGGCGTCCCATCCGATGCCGGTGCGATATCGGGGCTGGGGCCATGCATGGCGGCTGCGGCGATGACGGCCGGGTTGCCCGGGGCTGAGTTGTCCGGGGCAGCGTTGCCCGCAGCAGTACTAGTGTACGCGCCGGTGCTACCGGCGGCATCGGCAGTTCCGGTGTCCCCGGCTCCGGACTCGTGCCGCTGGAGCACCAGCAGCAGTTCCTTGCATTCGTTGCCGGTGGAGACGATGTGCACCTCGCTGACCGCTCCTCCGAAATCGGCCACGGCCTTGCGCCAGTCCAGCATCGGCGACAGCTTGATCATGACGCAGGGGGCCGCCGCCAGCAGCCGATCACGCAACTCCAGCACGTTCGGCGTGCAGTCCTCGATCGCATAGGTGCGCGCGCCGTGCTCGTCGCGCCGCGCCGGGTCCAGAAAAATCAGCGATACCGGCGTCGCGGCAGCCGCTGCAGCCGGTATAGTCGGCACAACCGTGGAGCGCGAATCCGCGGACTCGGACTCCTGCCGATGCGAGCCGCCTATCCACGAGGATTCCCGATCCTGCCGAAGTTCCTGGGCTTGCCGGGCGTTCGGATCCGGGCAATGCAGATGATCCGAATGGTCTTGATGGGATTCCGGGCGGCGATCGCCGGATTCGCCCGTCAATGCACGCAGATACTCCTCCGCATCCGCGTTGACGACGGCGACATGGCGCAAACCCAGCGCGTTCATATTGTGCACGGCCAGCACGCAGAGATGCTCCTGGCGCTCCACATAGACCGCATGGCTGAATTCGCGCGACATATAGGAGCAGTCGACGCCGAAGCCACCGGTCAGATCCACCAGCGTGCCGGAACGCGGCGGTTCGCGGTCGGCGTGTTCCGAGACCGGTGCCGTGAGACGCCGCGCGACCGACGCCTTGTACCGCGCGGTGAACTGCGATGAGCACTGTTCCATGGACAGATGCGGGGGATAGACGATCCCATCGCAGCCGGCCCACTCCGGCAGCTTATGCCGTGCGGTCTGCCAGCCGGCGATCTGATCCAGCGCAAACGGCAGGTCCAGTCCCTCGCTCTTCTTGGCCCGCAACGCCAGATCACGCACGTCTTCCGTACGATGCGCGTCGATAAAGGCCTGTGTCTGAGGAGAAATGCCCATGGTTGTCATGGTAAGCCATGGTAACCGGTTCGGCGAATCACCGGCCGCAGACTCAACCGGGACGGTCATGATGGAGCAGCAGGAGTACCGGGCGACAGACATGACGGCGACGAGCACCATGCGTGACGTCGATGGTCCAATATGTGATTAGGTAACGATTCACCATGTGATTTTTACTGCGCGCGCAGTAGTCCACATTACTTATCCACATCAGAAACCCTTGATTTTACAGGGCTTTCGGTAAGTTATCCACCACTTATCCACCGGTTGTCCACTCTATATCCCCAACTTATACACAATCCACAATGTGTTATCCACAATTGTGGATAACTATGGGGAATGTTATGCACACTATGCACAACCCATAAAACCCTGCAATTTACAACATTCCCAGCGAGCCATTCACATTGCTATCCACAGTTATCCCCGAGTTATACCCAAGTTATCCACATCCTTTTCCACATGATGTGGAAAACTACACGAATGTAATTCACTGCATCCAACGGTCCTCACCGGTGCATTACCAAGACCGTCACGCACCGGCCGACGGCACCACAACAAACGGGCCCCCACGATTCCGTTGAATCGTGGGGGCGCGGCCCGTTCATCCAGTGATGGTCTCACGGCATGCGGAACAGCAGGCTGAGTACTCTGGCCGGGTTGCCCATATCGCACAGCAGAACAGCCACGACCAGCAGCACGAACACGATCGCGCCGTACACCGCGGTGCGGTAGGTGAGGCTCTTGCCACGCAGCGAGTGGGCTCCGGAAATCAACAGCCACGTGAATAGCGCACCGATCAGGAAGCCGCCGACATGCGCCTGCCACGCGATATTGCGCATCACGAACGGCATGGCGAAGTTGATGACCATCCACACCATCATCGAGCTGATGTCGATGCCGATGCGCCGATAGACGATCAGCAGGCTGGCGAATAGCCCGAACAACGCGCCGGATGCGCCATAGGACGCGTTCAGCCACCCCGACCCGTTGGGGGTGATCACGCCCCACGCCATCATGCCCAGTCCGCCGCCGATGCCGGACAGCAGGTAGAGCGCGAGGAACGGCCAATGGCCCATCAGGCGCTCGAGGACGGGCGCCACCGCCCATAGAGAAATCATGTTGAACAGGATGTGCATCAGCGATGTGGGCTGGTGCAGGAACATCGAGGTGATGAACGTCCACGGACGGCTCACGGCGTGCATGGGCTGGAACATGCCGAAACCAAGCAGTTCGTTCAATCCGCTGGGCCATAGCAGCCACAGCAGCAGTTCGACGATCCACACCGCCACGCAGATCAGCAGGATCGCCGTTGTGATGACCGGTCCGTTGTCGCGCCACTGGTAGCGGATCGCACGCTTGGAAAACATATCGCGTATGGTCGGAGAGCCGGGGAACAAGTTGAATCGGTAAGCCATGTCTCTACTGTAGTCGACCCTCACCCGCGAGCGCGGAATCCGCCACCGCGCGGTCTCGTGATCGGCCAGTGCCCCGAACCGCCCCTCGGCGGCATCCGGGCATTACGGCGATCATTGCGCGATTCGCCGGAGCGCAGCCGTTGCGGCGAGAATCGTGCGGCGCGTAAATCCACTCAATCGTCACATTCTTCGGCTTAAGATAGAGAGCAGAGTTGGCTTGGATGGGCAGGCCAGCCAGTATTGGGAAAGGAGCCGTCATGGAGAACAAGTCTTCTAACGGTTGGAAGTTCTTTGCGCTGCTGTTCGGCGCGCTGCTCGCCGGCCTGGTCGGTCTGTACATCTACAAGCAGCAGAATCCGGATTACGACCCGTGGGAGGAGCCTTGGGAGAACAGCTCGTCTCCGGTCGATCTGGGGCTGACCAAGGATACTGGGGAAGATGCCGGCGAAGAGGAAGCCGCTCCGGCCACCGCCTGATTCCGCACGCCGAACCATATACGCGAACCGTAGTAAAGCCCTGTGCCGCAAGATCGCTTGCCGCGCAGGGCTTTTGCTATGCCCTACGACGCCGAAATCGGCATACCCCAGCCGACCAACAACCCCAGCGGGGGCCTAGCTTCCACAGGATAGAAGAGATACCCCGCTGAGAAGGCGCCGAGCGAGGCAAACCACCTATAGGACCGACACTCCGCTCCGCCCATCATCGCCAACAAAGAAAAATGCGTGGTCTCTTGTGGGTTTTCCCCGCTGAGCACTCACTCAGCGGGGCAAACCCACAAGAGACCACGCATTACATCACGTCGGTCTAATACCGGCCTGTCAGGCCATCAGACCAGCGGGCAGACGTGCATCAGGCCAGCGGGCCGGTGTGCCAGATGCGCGGAGCCGTTAAGCAGACAGTCCAGTGGACTGTCTGTAGGCGACGCCGAGCGCCGACAGGCGCGAGGTAGAAATACCGTCTCGCAGCTGGCGCACCGGGCAGACATGCATCAGGCCAGCGGGCCGGTGTGCCAGATGCGAGTCAGATAATCCTCGATCGAACGGTCGGAGCTGAAGTAGCCGGAGTTCGCGACGTTGAGGAGCGCCTTGCGGTTCCACTCGAGCGGCTCGCGGTACAGGGCCTCGATGTCGGACTGGATGGAGCAGTAGGCGGTGAAGTCCGCGAGGGTCATGAACCAATCCTTGGTGAGCCAGTCGGCAACGAGCGGCGCGTAGGTGTTGCGGTCGCCGTTGGAGAAGGTGCCGTCGGAAACCATGTCGATGGCGGCCTTCAGGCGCGGATCGGCCTCGTAGTACTTCGCCGGCGAGTAGCCTTCCTCGTAGAGCTTGTCCACCTCATCGACGGTCATGCCGAAGAGGAAGAAGTTCTCGGCGCCGACGCGTTCGCGGATCTCGACGTTCGCGCCGTCGAGCGTGCCGACGGTCATCGCGCCGTTGAGGGCGAACTTCATGTTGCCGGTGCCCGAGGCCTCCTTGCCGGCCTGCGAGATCTGCTCGTCAAGGTCGGTGGCGGGGATCAGGTGCTGGGCGAGACGCACGTTGTAGTTCCACGGGAAGTACACGCTCAGCTTGCCCTTGACGTCCGGATCGTTGTTGACGACCCGGGCGACGTTGTTGATCAGCTGGATCGTCATCTTGGCGAGGTAGTAGCCGGGAGCGGACTTGGCGCCGAAGATCACGGTGCGCGGCAGCACGTCGTCGGCGGAGAGCCTGCCAGACTTGATGTCCGCGTAGCGGGCGATCAGGGCGAGGATCTTCAGCGACTGGCGCTTGTACTCGTGCAGGCGCTTGACCATCGTGTTGAACATGGTGTTCGGGTCCAGCTCGAAGCCGTACTCGCGCTTCGCGTAGTTGGCGAAGTCGACCTTGTTGGCCTGCTTGACGGCGGCGAACTTCTTGACGAACTCGTCGTCCTTGGCCAACGGCTCAAGGCCCTTGAGCAGCTCGAGATCGCTCAGCCACTTGTCGGTGCCCAGGCCCTCGGTGATCAGCGCGGACAGGCGCGGGTTGGCGAGGCGGATGAAGCGACGGGGGGTCACGCCGTTGGTCACGTTGGTGAACTTGTCGCCATACAGGTCGGAGAAGTCGCGCAGCGTGACGTCCTTGAGCAGCTCGGAGTGCAGCTCGGCCACGCCGTTGACGTGCGAGCCGCCGGCGACGGCGAGGAACGCCATGCGCACCTGCGGGTTGTCGCCCTCGGTGACGATGCGCATGCGGTTGATCTTGGCCTTGTCGCGGGTCTTGGTGGCGAGCTCGGCGAGGAAGTTGGTGTTGATCGCCTTGATGATCTCCAGGTGGCGGGGCAGCAGCTCGCCGATCAGCTCGGCCGGCCACACTTCGAGCGCCTCGGGCAGCAGCGTGTGGCAGGTGTAGTTAAAGGTGCGGGTGGTGATGTCCCACGCAGCGTCCCACGTATAGCCGTATTCGTCGATGAGGACGCGCATGAGCTCGGGGATGCCGATCACCGGGTGGGTGTCGTTGAGCTGGAAGCAGATCTTGTCCGGGAAGGTGGTCAGATCCGGCTTGTCCTGGCCGGGGTAGAACACGCGGATGGCGTCGTGGATGGACGCGGCCACGAAGAAGTACTGCTGCTCGAGACGCAGCGCCTTGCCCTGCGGGGTGGAATCCTCCGGGTAGAGGATCTTGGAGATGTTCTCCGCGGCGACCTGCGGCTTGACGGCGTTGAGGTAGTCGCTCTTGTTGAAGGTGGCGAGATCGAACTCGTCATAGCTCCTGGCGCTCCACAGGCGCAGCGTGTTGACGCGGCCGGAGGCGTAGCCGGGCACCATGTAGTCGACCGGTACGGCGCGCACGGACCACTCCGGCTGCCATTCCTTGGACCCGTCGGGACGGGTGACGACCTTGCCGCCGAAGTTCACGCGCTGCGAACGGTTGTAGTCGACGTGGCCCCACGGCTCCTCGTTGGCCTGCCAGTATTCCGGCTTCTCGACCTGCTTGCCGTCCTTGTCGAATTCCTGCTTGAAGATGCCGTACTTGTACTGGATGCCGTAACCGAAAGCGGGCACGCCGAGCGAGGCGAGGGAGTCGATGAAGCAGGCGGCGAGACGGCCCAGGCCACCGTTGCCGAGCGCGGGCTCATATTCGGCGTCGACGACGTCCTGCGGCTTGAATCCGAGGCTTTCCACAGCCTCATCGAACTGGTCGAGCATGCCGGCGTTGAGCAGCGCGTTGCGCAGCTGCTTGCCGATCAGGAACTCGGCGCTCAGGTAGCCGACGGCCTTGGTGCTGCCGTTGATCATATCCTGCTGGGTCTTGAACCAAGCGTCCTGCAGATAGTGGCGGACGACGAGAGAAGACGCGACATACACGTCCGCAGGCGTTGCCTGCTCCGGGGTCACGCCCTGCGCGTACTTCAGCTGTTCGCGGATGCCATCTGCGAACTCGGCGGTCGTAACCGGTGATTTGGGTGCGGTGATTTCAGCCATATCCTGAACTCTCTTTCCGGATTGTTGTCCTTGTCAATTATGCCCCGCCACTGTGACCGGCCATAAACGCCAAGGTGAACGCAGCATTACGTTCTGCAATCGTTTGCATCAACATGAGCCATAATACCGCAATTATCGCGATGCGCAACGTAGCGGCCCATGCGCACTACAGCCATCGCAGTAATGCTGGGCGACACGCTCAGCCAGCGCGGCACGACACCTCCAACGTTTTCATTCGTTGGATCACGCCGGCACCGAGCGATACGACCAAGCGATACAACGTTGTGCGGATACGCGCCGGCCGAACGCGACGCCGCGCGGAAACGACAACGTGCAGACGCGACGTCACCACGCAGACACAGCGCCGGCTGTGCAGACGCAGTGGAAGAATGGTCGGCATGCCAGTGATACGCGAACAGGACATGGATAAGGGCCGCAAGGCATGGGATGCATGGCGCCGCGCCGCCAAGCAGGACGCAGAGCCCGGGCAGCAGTACGAAGGCGCCACCGGCACCAAAAGCGCGGCGCAACGCCTCGAAGCCAACCCGGACCTGCCCCGGCCGACATGGGCCATGGCCGTGCGATACACCTTATTCCTGTTGGAACGCAAGGCGCCCGGCCCCGGCGTGGAAGTGCGCGTGGCACCGTGGGGAGCCATCAAGATACTGGACGGACCGGCGTCGGATCCGCATAATCTCACGCCACCGGACGTCATCGAGCTCGACCCGGAGGTATGGCTGCGCTTGGCCGCCGGCATCACCACATGGGCGGAGGAAAAGGCCGCCGGGCACATCACGGCCGTCGGCGAGCGGGACGATCTCAGCGATCTGCTGCCGCTGGCCTAACGCCTGCCCTGATGCCGGGACTGCGCCGGGACTAACGCCGCATCGACCTATGCCGCATAGATTAACCGTAAGATTCAGCTTTCAGGCCTTCTTGGGCTTGAGCGCGCTCGGCACGGGCATGGGGATCGGCTTGTGCGGAGCCGGCTTGGGCTTCGGCGCGGCGGCGGACGGCTTGGCCGTGGTCACCGGGATCTCGCCGCTGGTCGCCTTCGCGGCGGCCTCGGCAGCCCACTTGGCGTACTCATCCAGATCATCCTCGGGCGCGGAAGCGGTCGTCTCGGCGTGGTCGTCGGCGACGGCATCTACATCAGAGTCCGCATGATGAGAATATTGAGCTTCAATATCGGCAAATGGATCAGCGGAACCAACGCCCGGCTCCTGCGTGCTGAGTTCCTTGGCAAGCTCGTCGTAATCGGTATCGGTGGTCAGGTACTTGAGCTTTCGGGCTATTTTCTGCTGCTTGGCTTTCTGACGTCCGCGGCCCATGTGACCCCCTGGATAATTACTGTACGTATCGATTCATCACATAAGAGAGTACCACTTGTTTGCGGCGGCGTGCTTGTCGGCTCGAACTTTTACGATAAAAGCGATATTTTCAGGTGTTTCAACACGCGCAAAGGCGGGAATATGACGGACGAATCCCAGGAACAGCAGCTGACCGCAGCCGGCAATGAAATGAGCGCGAGCTTCCTCGCGGCCAAGAAGCGTTCGGACGAGACGCTCGCCAAGCTGGAGGCGAACCCGGGCAAGTTCACGATGCTCACCGGCGACCGCCCGACCGGCCGCCTGCACCTCGGCCACTATTTCGGTTCCATCCGCGAGCGCGTCGCCATGCAGGAGCGCGGCGTGAACACCAACATCATCATCGCCGACTATCAGGTGATCACCGACCGCGACACCACCGAGCACATCGAGGACAACGTGCTCAACCTCGTGCTCGACTACATGGCCGCCGGCATCGACCCGACCAAGACCATGATCTTCACCCACTCCGCCGTGCCGGCCGAGAACCAGCTCATGCTGCCGTTCCTCTCGCTCGTCACCGAGGCCGAGCTGCACCGCAACCCGACCGTGAAATCCGAGATGGAGGCGAGCGGCCACGCGCTGACCGGCCTGCTGCTCACCTACCCGGTGCACCAGGCCTGCGACATCCTGTTCTGCAAGGCGAACGTCGTGCCGATCGGCAAGGACAACCTGCCGCATGTGGAGATCACGCGCACGATCGCCCGCCGTTTCAACGAGCGCTACGCCAAGAAGAACCCGGTGTTCCCGGAGCCGGCCGCCATCCTGTCCGAAGCGCCGGAGATTCCGGGCCTCGACGGCCGCAAGATGAGCAAGTCGTACGGCAATTCGATCATGCTGGGAGCCACCGCCGAGGAAACCGCCAAGCTGATCAAGAAGAGCCCGACCGACTCCGAGCGCAGGATCACCTTCGACCCGATCGCCCGCCCGCAGGTGTCCGCGCTGCTGACCACCGCCGGTCTGGTGACCGGCCGCGACCCGCAGGAGATCGCCGAGGAGATCGGCGACGCCGGCGCCGGCGCGCTGAAGAAGTACGTCATCGAGTCCGTCAACGAATTCCTGGCCCCGCACCGCGAGCGCCGCGCCGAGCTGGCGAAGGACATGGACTCCATCCGCGACATCCTGCACGACGGCAACGCCCGCGCCAACGCGATCGCCGAGGAAACCCTCGATCAGGTACGCGAAGCCATGGGCATGAAGTACTGATCCCGGCCTTCACCCGAATGAAACGGGCCGCCCGGCGGGCC
>SKEZ01000341.1_pt1 | contig 39425 bp, 32 predicted proteins | sample 4843881 | NCBI WGS metagenome assembly SKEZ01 (sample SAMN11008796, study PRJNA524170) | human gut metagenome | isolation source: fecal sample from pouch patient p1, p46 | place: Israel: Tel-Aviv | reverse complement strand
CCGTTCTTGCGCATCGGCGACTGGCAGACCGGGCATTTCTTCGCTTGCTTCGAACGTGTCCTCATGACACACATTGCACACGAAACCACACAAGCAGATACCCGTGCGCATCTGCCACGGGGAGACACGCCTACTGGCGAAAAGGCAAACCAGACTCTAAATCAATAACTTTAGTTCCTATATGCCTTCTTTTTGGATGAATGCGCACTGTGACAGGCACCGTCTGGAACGGGAATTATATATTCGTCGACGGCTTGGTGCGGTTGGTTGCCGGTGCTTCATCGGAGGAGGCATGGCGTTCCAGAAGTGAGAACAGCACGGTACAGCATACCGCGAAGAGCACACCAATCATGTTGTCGTAGATCCGCAACGTCACAGATCCGGAGACGCCGTAGACGCTCTCGGCAAGCAGGAGGGCGCCGAAACAATTGAGGGCGTTGTTTACCATGTACTTGCTGGAGAATCCCATACAGATGCCTGCGATGGGGCCGAACAGGATGCGGGACCCGGCCGGTACCACAAGCGAGAATCCGGCATATAGCAATGATCCCACGACAACTCCGCCTATGCGCTGCAGCGCTCGCATTGGCAGGCTCGTTCCCGCTTCGCCGAAGGGGAGAAGCACCGACATGCAGGCATAGCCCACCCATACGCCTCGGGGCAGTCCTGCCAGTTCCCCGATGAGCAAAGCCATGGCCACCCCTGCGGACAGTCTGATCTGCCAGAGTCCCTTTGCGCTGGATACGCTGAATGCAGCCAGCATGTCATACAAACGAACATTCTGGAACTTCCCGTGGTGCTTGTGCAGGAGCACGGCGCTGCATGCCAGCCACAGCAGCAACGCCAGCACACACCGGCTTGCGAGCGCTTCCCCATTCACAGGCGTCTGGCTCACGAACAGGTATCCGAACACATAGAGCCCGGCGTTGCCCATCAGTGGCTCGTCGGCAACGAGTACCAGAATGACGGTGATGAGCAGGAAGTTCACCATCAGGCAGGGGACTGGCGGCCATGCCTGGGCCGCCAGTCCCCCACACACCATGGCCGCTAAGACGAACGCCAGAGCGATGACACTGTCCGTGGCGCGGTATCCATAAGGAACATGCTTGATGCCGAGCAGGATGCAGAATCCCGCCACGGCCAGCCCGGAGTTATCGGGGCCGAACACCGCCGACAAACCGCCGATGAACACGACGGCGAAGGAGACGAGCAGAATGCTCCTGATTGACATGGCGAAGATGAGACGAGCCTTTGTTCGCGGTTCCGTGGTCGCCTTCACTTTCGCCCATAGCCCATGGGCATCCATCTGAAGAAGCTGATAGAAGGATGGTTCGTTGATGGCGCATCTCCTGTTCCGGGTGATTTTTCAGCTTCATGATAGCAGCCGCATGCCGCCTGCATGGACCGGGATGGACAAAAGGCCATGACATAGTAGGGGATATGAGACGCGTACTTGTCATCGGATGCCCCGGTGCGGGCAAAAGCACGTTCGCGCGCCGGCTGCGCGATGCGACCGGATTGCCGCTGTACTATCTGGACATGCTGTGGCATAAGCCAGACCGCACGACCATCACGCGTGAGGAATTCGACATACGTCTGCAGATGATCCTTGAGCAGAACGAGTGGATCATCGACGGCAATTTCGCCCGGACGTTGCCGATGCGACTTGCATATTGCGACACTGTGTTCTTCCTTGATTTCCCCACCGGTGTGTGCCTTGAGGGCGTCGAGCGGCGTATTGGCACAAAGCATGAGGATATGCCGTGGGTTGAGCATGAATTCGATGAGGAGTTCCGGCGGTACATCATCGGCTTTCCCACCCGGCGCCGTCCGCAGATGATCGCCGCACTGGACGAGGCCGCTGCGCATCACGATGTGCGCATCCGCACATTCACGTCGCGGGAGGAGTTGACGCAAACGCTTGCCGACATTCCAAGCGGTTTTGAAACGGGAGACGGGAAAGAGCATGGCTGGCGCGTCCATCATGTTGCCTCTATGCGGCATACTGGGCGTCATTACGAATGAACCGGAAGGGGAAACGGAAGATGCGGGAGGCCGAGGGGATGGGAGCACAGCGCGCCGGTACGATGGAGGAAGATGGCTACTGGAGAATCCTAGATGGGTTGGCCGCCACGTCGACGATCGTGATTGATAGGCCGAAAGGGACAAGCCATCCGCGATACCCCCCGACTCCATCTATCCGGTTGATTATGGGTATCTGCGCGATACGGCGTCGATGGGCGGAAGCGGGATCGATGTCTGGGTGGGAACAGGCTTGTGCGGCATCGATGCGATCATCTGTGTGGCGGATCTGGTGAAAAGGGATTCAGAGATCAAGACTCTGATTGATTGCACCGAGGAAGAGAAGCGGCTCATCTTCGGCGTGCACAATGAGACGGAGAATATGAAAGGCGTTCTTGTTCGTAGGAAGCCGCCACGGTCATAAGATGGCATGGACGCGCCGTTGCGTGATGCGATAATATGGGCGGTCATACAGAAGGCGGGCATGATGATGAAGAAGACGGGGCATGACGGATATCAGGAAAGCACACGAAGGGGACCTTGACGCATTGCTCGAGCTGTACCTCGACCTGCATGAACAGTCGATTCCAGAACACGACGGGCGTCTGCGCGACACGTGGGTGCGCATCCTCGCCGATCTCGACCATCATCTCATCGTATGCGAGCACGATGGGGACATCGTCTCCTCATGCGTATGCGTCATCATTCCGAATCTGACGCGTGGCGTACGTCCGTATGCGTTCGTTGAGAACGTCGTGACGCGCGCCGATGCGCGTGGTCGCGGCTATGCGACCGCATGCCTCAACCATGCGAAAGCGCTCGCACAACAGGCCGGCTGCTACAAGATGATGCTCACCGGCTCTCATGATTCGAAGACCCTCGATTTCTACCGTCATGCCGGCTACAACAGCGCGGACAAGACCGCGTTCATCCAGTGGCTGTAGGATGGGGCGCGTCAGCCTATGGAATCTACCAATGCCGATATCCGTTCGGCATCGCTCAATGGCGCGATGATGTGGCTGTCCATCGAAAGTGAACGTAGGATACGCAGTTCCCGGTTCCTACGCTCCTCAAGGCACGCGATGTATCCTTCGTATCCGCGCAAACCATGCACTTTGCCATACCCTTGTGACGCGTGGTAATCGATGACGGCGTTGAGCCAACCATCACCGCGCTCCTCGAGGACACCATCAATCGCCGCTTTCGCATCCGGTGCGTCAATGTAGATGACGACGGGATGCAGCGGTGCGATGATCGCCGCAATGTCGCCGATGTATTGTCGTGACTCGTCCTCGCTCATGCCAAACCGCATCATCGTCTCGCACATCGGGTTCTGCAGCAGGACGCAATTGAACACATAGGTTGTATCAGGCTCGGCGTGGGCTGCGAACGCGCGCCATGTATCGAGTATCGTGGCGCGTTCGCTCGCGAAATCAGGGAAGTCGTAGTCGCCGACATCGGCGGGGTGGTTCGCGGCTCCTTCGTCGACGCAGACGACGTCCTTCCCCCGCGTTTCGAGTTCGGCGGCGACCATTGCGGCCGTCGTGCTCTTGCCGCTGCCTGGCAATCCTTCGACGATGATCAGACGGGTGTGCATGTCATGTGAGTCCATGGTGTCATGCTACAGCGAGAGATACGTGGTGGGTGCAGATGTCCATGTATATGCGCTGATATATGCGAATATAAGGTGATATAACCGAATATACGATAATATATGGTGATATATCGAAATGAAACGATATACAACTCGCTCAAGGTACGATGCCGCCTTTCATGAATTCATGATGGCCACGGAGGAATCGTTGTTTTGAGTCCAAGGATGGTCGATGCACTCAGGCGCGCGTCGCCGGCGCGTGTCGAACCATATGAGACCGGCGAATGATATGCTGCTTGCCGTTTTATGCTTCAGCGGGTGTCGGTGATGGGCGGTCATGGAACTTCCGCACCTTTGCGATGACCACACGGGGGATTCCGGAATATAAAGCAATGCATGCCGATATAGATCGCTATTCGATAATATAGGGTGACATTACCCATGAAGCGATATGCAATGAGGGCAAGCAGAGATGCTTCGATGCCCCGGAGAACAGTTGGGCGTCCAAAGCAGACGGCTGACGAGGCGGGAGGCGACGATGGGTTTGGATGCAAGGGTGCGATGTCGATGCTTTGAGGATGGCAGATTGCAGCCGGGGCCAGTGCCGGTGACCGACTTGTACATCGATGAGGACGGATATCTGGCGTCCCGCACGCTTGACACTGCTTCGATACGATACGATTGGCGTCGTTATCACGCACGGTACGGAAAGCTGGATGAGGAGTTCACCCTGTGGTTGGAGGATTGTTGCGAACATGAGAATGGTGAGTATTGCTCCGAATGGATTGGCACGTGGGGCATGTATGGGGTGTTTCAGGATGCGGTTGAAGAAGCTGGTGGCAAGGAAGTCCTTCCGCTACTTGGTCATATGCTCCCTACAGCGAATGGTGGCCAGTATCCCGTAGAGAAAACCGAGGCAACATTGGTCGAGGTCGAACAGTTCATTCGGATCACACGCGATGAATGTGCACGTGGCATGGCTTGCTCCTTGCAGCGGCTACTGCTCGCATCCTTGGAAACCCGCAATCCCATACTATGGTGCTGAATCATGACAAATCCCAATATTCTTCCTGATGATACGTCATTGCGCATTCCTCCCATGGGATTCGATGATGAAAACGAACTCAACGGCCAGACCGCGTATAACCGAACCATAGTGGAGGGCTCTGCACGCTGCGGTTGCTTTCACTGCGGTGGCATATTCGCGGGGAATGAAGTATCTCAATGGCTGCAGGAAGACGACGGGGAGGACGACACAGCATTGTGCCCGTATTGTGGCGTCGATGCAGTGATTGTGGGCAATGAACGATACCCGGTATGCATGATGGTGCTGAGCGGACTGTATATGCATTGGTTTGACCAAGAATACAAGCAACGTCTCGAGGAGGACACTGACATGCCCACATGTGGAGATTACGAGGATTATCTACGCAAAGGCATTCCTTTCCTGACCAATCACGACAGGAAAATCGCGGTGGTCGGGGAGATCGAACTGTTCCCATTGTCGGTATACGGCCGCGCGGAAGAACTGTGCAATGATGGCCATCCTCCACAACCAGTGGAATATGATGATAGGGACATCTACATGGGCGGCGTGGTGACCGTGCATGCGGGATTCGATGAACACCGGTATTATTACTGTGATTTCATCACCGGTGATGGCATCAAATTGCCTTACGATGCCTGGAGCGGGACACAACAGGGTTTGGTGCTGGATCTCAGCAGGCAATATGGTGATGCACTGCGCGGAATCATCACTGACACATCGATGCATCACATGAGATTGTTCATTGATGCCGATGCAGAGGAATGATCAGAGTCCACGCTCCATTCGCCATACGGCGAGCTCCGCATGGAGCTGCGCCTTGCGCCCATCCGAAGCGAACGACGCGTCGATCGAGTTGCCGGCGAGCGCCGCCAATTCCTCCATCGACATGCCGATGTCGGCGAGCGCGGCGTAGTTCGCGGCGACATAGCCGCCGAAATACGCGGGATCGTCCGAATTGACCGTGCACATGAGTCCTTCGTGCAGGAACTCAGGGATCGGATGCTTGCGCATATCGTGCACGACCTGCAGCCTGAGGTTCGACAACGGGCAGCAGGTGATCGGGATCCCATCGCGCACGACGCACTCGAGCAACTCATGGTCGTCCTGGATGTGGATGCCGTGGTCGATGCGCTCGGCGTGCAGCAGATCGAGCGCATCGCGGATGTACGACGCGGGCCCCTCTTCGCCGGCGTGCGCCACGCAATGCCAGCCAAACGACCTTGCCCGCTCGAACTGGTCGACGAAACGGTCCGGCGGATAGCCCACTTCCGCCGAATCCAGACCGATGCCGAGGATCTCGTTTTTCCGAGGCTGCGCCAGATCGAGGATCATGTTCGCCGAATCGATATCCATATCGCGCACGATACACAGAATGAGGCCACCGGTGATGCCGAAGCGCTCGCGGCCAATCGCCATGCCTTCAAGCAGACCGTCGAGCACCGTGTTGAAATCCAAACCATTCGTGCACACATGCACCTGCGGATCGAAGAAGATCTCCGCGTGCTTGACCCCATCCGCATTCGCCCGTGTGAGATAGGCGACCATAAGGTCTTTGAAATCATCCTTCGTCTTGAGCGTCCTCATCAACGCATAGTAGAGGTCGAGGAACGACTGCAGGTCTTCGAACTCATACTGGGCCTTGAGCTCGTCGATGCTCGTCCACGGCAGTGCAACCCTGTTGCGCTTGGCGAACGCGAATGCCAGATCCGGTTCGAGCGTCCCCTCGATATGCAGGTGCAGCTCGCATTTCGGCATCGTCGCGAGCGCCTGTTCCATTGCCTCATCCACCATGGTTCCTCGTTTCCTGACAGCATTGGATACGGATTCCTTATTCTACCCGTTCCGGGCTCCGCGAGCATAGCACCGAAGGCTCATCCACGCTTCGTGAACGTGGTGAGAAACCTGAGCTTGTCCAATGTGACGCGCGGGCGCCACCATTCGCGGGCCTGCGCGAAGGCTTCTGGGTAGTCGGTATGCCACTGCCAGCTGATGTCGAACCCACCGTCCGGAGCCTGCCGTGCAGGCAGTGTCTCAAGCTCGGCCTGAATGAGCGGCATGAAGGATGCCACGAGGAACGGTGAGTCGGCACTGCGGAAGAACGTGGAGGGCATTGTCACATATTCGGTGCTGTAGCGTGTGGTGTCTCGGCAGACGGTGGCGTCGATTGCGCGGATGATCGCGGTGCGCGACTGGTCGACGTCAATGATGCCTTCAATCTGTTCACGGTTGAGCAATTCCTACGCGAACATGAAGCAGGTGAGTTCGTCGCCGGAAGACGCACCGGACTGCTCCAACGTGTCGAACGCCTCGGCGAGCAGTGTCTCCCAAGGGCCTTCCGCATGCATGCAGACGAGGAACGCAGCCAACGAGACCGTGGGATTCCACCCGAAGATGCCATCGCCATGGCGTTCCCACCAGATGGCATGCGGATGGTCGATGTTGCCACTGACTGCGAAGCGCCAACGCATGGCGTGAGGGTCGAATTCCGCTCCCGACAGCAGATACTGCGCGATGCGCTTGGCGGTATCCGAATTGAGGTCGAGCGCTCCGGCGTCGTACAGCCGCAACAGCGCATTGTTCGTGGTGATCGGTGTGGAGTCGGGATTCCAATTGTCCGGTTCGAGGGCATGGCCGAATCCACCGTCGGCATTCTGGAATGGAAGCAGCGCCTTGACCACTTCATTCGGGTCGTCTTCGGCAAAGAAGACGCGGTATTGCGCGAGTTCAAGTGGGCGGGCGTGCTGTTCGACGAAAACGCGCGGCTGCCTCGCGCATCGGTTCCTGCTGCGATGCTGTGGATTCCATGCCCATAGGATACAGGGGGTGGTGGGAATGATCCATCGCACTATCCGAAACGGGGCTGTAATCGGCTCGTCACCGGCTGTATGCCGGATTCGGATAGGTTGGGACGCGGCTGTGCCGATTCGAGCATGTGGAGGACATGATGAAACCAGTGATCGCCGTGATGCCGCTCGTCGACGACGAGCGCGAAAGCCTGTGGATGCTGCCCGGGTATATGGATGCGCTACGCGAAGCCGGCGCCGTGCCGTTCATGCCAGCATTGACGACGGATGATGAGATACGGCAGATTTTCGCGATGTGCGACGGGCTGCTGATGACAGGTGGCCATGACGTCGATCCGCGGCAGTATGGGGAGGAGCCAAGGTTCGACAACGTCGTGCCGAACGCCGAGCGCGACACGATGGAACTCGCGTTGCTGCGCCTCGCGCTCGCGCACGACAAACCGGTGTTCGGCATATGCCGTGGTCTGCAGATCATGAACGTGGCGTGCGGCGGCACGTTGTACCAGGACCTGCCGAGCGAATTCGATTCTGGCGTCGACCATCATCAGCGACCACCATACGACCGTCCCGTGCACGGTGTGCGCCTCGAAGCAGGGACGCCACTGTTTGCCGAACTCGGCGTCGACGACCTCGCGGTCAACAGCTATCATCATCAGGCGATATGCGTGTTGGGGGAGGGGCTTACCGCGATGGCGGTGAGCGCGGATGGTCTCGTCGAGGCGATCGACAGGCCGGCGGCCACATACTTCCGTGCCCTGCAATGGCATCCCGAGTTCCTCTACACAGTGGATGAGCCGAGCCGGCGACTGTTCCGTTCGTTCGTCACCGCCTGCGCGCGGTGACGCGCAGAACCAAGCTACGGGCGTAGCGGCGTGTGCCGCGGCTAGCATGGAATCCGATGGAGCATACACAGGTACCGACGAATGGACAAACGGATATGACGGCTGGCACAGCAAACCACGAGACGATGCTGCAATGCTTCGAATGGTATCTGCCTGACGACCACGGGTTGTGGAATTGGGTCGGGGCACACGCGGAGGACCTTGCCGCCGCCGGGTTCACGATGACATGGCTGCCGCCGGCGTACAAAGGCCAAGCGGGCGACGCGGACGTCGGCTATGGTGTCTACGACATGTATGACCTCGGCGAATTCGACGCGAAAGGCTCGGTGCCAACGAAATACGGGTCGCGCGGCGATTACCTCGGCGCGATCCACGCATTGCGCGGCCACGGCCTGCGCGTGCTCGCCGACATCGTCTTCAACCACAGGATGGGCGCCGACGGTGAGGAACAGGTCACCGCGCACGTCGTCGACGTCGACGACCGCACCGTGAGCGACGACACGGCGATCGAACGTACGCTCGACACCGTCTACGGGTTCCCCGAACGCGACGGCGCGTATTCGACGTTCCGCTGGAACTGGCGTGACTTCACCGGCACCGACTACACCGCCAACGACGGCAGCACCGGCATCATGCGCTTCGACGGCAAACAATGGAGCAGCAATGTGAGCCAGGAGCGCGGCAATTTCGACTACATCATGGGTGACGATGTCGATGTCAACGAACCCGAAGTCGTCAAGGAACTGACCGATTGGGGGATTTGGTACACCGAGACGACCGGCGTGGACGGCTTTAGGCTCGACGCCGTCAAAAGCATCGACGCGAAGTTCTTCAAGCCATGGCTCACGACGATGCGCGAGTATGGCAACCATCCCGATTTCGCGGTCGGCGAGTACTGGTCGGGCGATGTGGATGAACTGGCCGCATACCTGCATGATTGCGGCCATTGCATGACCCTGTTCGACGTCGCGCTCCACTTCCGCTTCGAACAGGCCTCGAACAACCCCGACGACTTCGATCTGCGCGGATTGAGCGGGGCGACATTGCTCGAGCGGGAGCCGGACTCTGCGTGCGTGTTCGTCGACAATCACGACACCCAGCCGGGGCAGGCGCTTGAATCATGGGTGCAGCCTTGGTTCAAACCGCTCGCCTACGCATACGTGATGCTCCGCGACGCGCAATACCCATGCGTGTTCTTCGGCGACCTGTACGGCGTGCCGCACGACCGCATCCGGCCGATGCCGGTGCTCAACGCGATGGTATGGATCCGCGCGCATCTTTTGGGCGACCGTGTCGAGGAACAGCCCGGCGACAGCGCCCATTCGCTGTGCTGGTGCGTTGCGGGTGAGCACCCCGTCTGTGTCGTGCTCAACACATCCGACACGTCGATCGAACGTGAGGTCACCAGCGAGGCGCTTGCCTCACGGACACTCGTCGACATCTGCCATGCGGGTGCCCCAGCGGAGATGGGCAAGGAAGGACACGGGACGCTGACATGCCCCGCAGGAACCTGCAGCATCTACATCGACGCCGCCGATGAACAGGAGATGCGCGATGCCATCGCATAAGGAGTCCTTGCAATGGATCGCCGTACACGGCGACTACTTCGGATACGACGGGCTCTCCCGGCGGCGCGCATGGCGCACCGCGAACGCCGTCGCGATCATCATCCTCGGATTCGCGATCGGGCATTTCCTCGCATTGTTGCCCGAACGCAACACCGCGGACGTGCAGGAGATCATCAAAGGACTCGACAAACTCGTCGGGCTCATGACGCACGAACTCGTCGAACTGCCCGAAGCGCAACGGCACCCCGAATCGTTCATCGTCGAAATCATCGGTGTGCTCATCGGCTACACGATCCTCAGGCACACGAAGGAAGATCTCCACGACTACCAGCGCACGTTCCGCAGGATCGAGCAGTTCTACACGCCAGACGAACGCAGGCGCGGATGGGTCGTGTGCGCGGCGTGCGCGTGCGCGGCGACCGCCATCATCGTCGGCATGCACGCCGTGCTGCTCACGCTCGGCACGGCATGGAGCCTCGACTGCACGGCGGGACTGTCGCAGACATCGCTCGCAATCGGCTGGTGGCTGTACGTCTACGGATACATGTTCGCCGCGCGTACGAACCTGTTCCGCTACAACTTCCGCGCATTGGGCCGCATCAACATCTACGAGCTCGGCGTCAATGAACCCGACGGGCGCCGCGCGACGCAGATCGCTGAAAAACGGCTGTGCGACCTGTCCGAATCGCTCACGAGTTTCGCGGTTGCGTTCGGCGTCATCGGCGCGCTCGCGTTGTATTTCCTGCCGTCCGTGCGCACGACCTATTTCTGGGTGCCGTTGGTGGCCATGCTTGCCATCGTCATCGTCAGCAAGGAGCTCGTGCTGAAGTACGCGAAATCGAAGTATGAGCCCGACTTCGACTGACGTCGTTCAGGCCTGTGCGTATGCGCGCGCCGCGGATGAGGCGGTCCGTGCCGGTGATGTCGCGTGATTCCTTTGCGTTGGTGTGACCTTGGATATGTGCTGTCCCGTATTGTATGGCGATTCGGTTGGGCAAAGGGAGTGTGGGTGTTGCCGGCGGCTGGCTCATCATCGGCACGCGCATTGTTCACGTAAAGAACAATGCGGTCGGGTGCGCCTAGTCTTGCGGCTGTTCGCGTGGCATGGCGAGGAATCGCTCTTCACCGGGCAGCAGCAGATTGAGCACCACCGCCACCACGAACGCCACCGCGATGCAATTGTGCGCGAAAATCGACTGGAACAGCGGCGGGAAGTGCACGAAGATCGCCGAGACCTGTGTGAAGCCGATGCCGATGGTCAGGGAAAGCGCGGCGATCGTGATGTTGCGCTGCGTATAGCCGGCGTCAGAGATCATCTGGAAGCCCGAGAGGATGATGTTGCCGAACATCATGATCGTGCAGCCGCCGAGCACCGCCTGCGGCATGGAGTTGAAGACCTCGGACACAGCCGGCACGAAGCTCGCGAGCACGAGCAGCAGGCCACCCGAGAGGATCACCTTGCGGTTGACGACCTTGGTCATGGCCACCAGGCCGATGTTCTGGGCGAACGAGGTGAGCGGCAGGCAGCCGAACAGGCCGGAGACCGACGAGATCAGGCCGTCGCCGGCGATGGCGCCAGCCGTCTCCCTCTTGGTGGGGGCACGGTCGAGGCCGACCTTGGTCAGTGCCGCGGTGTCGCCCAGCACTTCGACGGATGAGACGACGTAGAGCAGGCCGATCGAGATGATGGCACCCCAATCGAATTCCGGCTTAAAAGGCATGAACGTGGGCAGGCTCACCACTTGCAGGTGTGCGAATCCGCTGAAATCCACTTTGCCGAAGCACAGTGCCAGCACGTAGCCCACCACTAGGCCGAACAGCACGGAAAGCTGCTTGGCCACACCTTTCATGAGCAGCTGGAACGCAAGGCATGCGACCAATGAGACCGTGCCGAGCGTGAGATTCTGCCAACTGCCGAAATCCGGTGCACCCGAGCCGCCGCCGAAGCTTTCGGCGCCCACGGAAAGCAGTGAGAAGCCAATCGACGTGACCACCACGGCGGACACCACTGGAGGTACGAACCGCGCCCAATACTGGGCCGTGAGCCCCAAGGCGACTTCGAGCAGGCCGCCGACGAGCACCGCACCCACTACGGCCCCATAGCCTTGTTGGCCCACGATGGCGATCGCCGCGGCCACATAGGTGAATGAGATGCCAGTGACCATCGGCAGGCGCGATCCGATGCGCCATATGCCGTAGAGCTGCAGGCAGGTGCCCAAGCCCGCCACCAGCAGGCCGGATTGGATGATGCGTGCGGAATCGGTGGCGCTCATGTGGCCTGCTGCAGCCACGAGGAAGATGGGGGCGAGATTGGCCACGAACATGGCGAGCACATGCTGCAACCCGAACGGTATGCCGCGCCAGAACGAGACGGGTGCGTCGAGCGACGAAAGCGTGGCGAACGAGACCTCACTGCGGTGCTGCTTCACCTTGGACTCCTCCTGTGCGGTCAGTGGCGGAAGGTCACGGTGCCGTTGTCGGCATCCATTGACTCGACGATGGCCAGCGAATCAAGGTCGAATCCTGCCTCGCGCAGACGGTCGCCGCCACCTTGGAAGCCCTTTTCGATGGCGATGCCGATGCCTTCCACCGTGGCGCCGGCGTCCTCGCACAGCTCGATGAGCCCTTGAAGCGCCTTGCCGTTGGCAAGGAAGTCATCGATGATGAGCACATGGTCGTCCGCCGACAGGAATTTCTTGGCCACGATCACAGGGAACTCACGCTGCTTGGTGAACGAATACACCTGCGTCATGTACTGTTCACCGTCGAGGTTGATCGATTGCGCCTTCTTGGCGAACACGACCGGAACATTGTTGAAATGGCGCGCGGCCACGCATGCGATGCCGATGCCGGAAGCTTCGATGGTCAGGATTTTGGTGATCGGCTTGCCTTGGAAATGTTCGGCCCACGCCGCGCCCATGGCGTCGAACAGCGCCACGTCGCACTGATGGTTGAGGAAGGCGTCCACCTTGAGCACATTGCCCGGTTTGACCGTTCCCTGCTGCCTAATCCGTTCCTCAAGTTCCAGCATCTGCGTCCTTCCGTTTGGGAATGCGGCACCGATGGCGGCACAGGGTCTCCAGTGTGGTGCGCGTGTTGTTGGGTGATATGTCGCATCACTGTACGCCGTGCAACTGACCACGGTGTGCAGCGCCGACGCGTGCCGCCGGGGCGTGACCAATCGGTGTGCTAGATATGGTAGCCGGCCTGTTCCCGGGGCCCATGGCTACGAAAGGAAGCGACGTGCAGCAAGATCCCGACGTCATCGCCCGACCACCAGAGGTGCTGATTGGCGATTTGAACCCACAGCAGGCCGAAGCGGTCCAATACCGCGGACCGGCCCTGCTCATCGGCGCGGGCGCGGGCTCGGGCAAGACGCGCGTGCTCACCCGCCGCATCGCCTGGATCCTCACGCAGTTCGGCGCATGGCCGAGCCAGGTGCTTGCCATCACCTTCACCAACAAGGCTGCCGCGGAGATGCGTGAACGCCTCGAATCGCTCATCGGACCGGTCGCATCGCGCATGTGGGTCTCCACATTCCATTCCGCGTGTGTGCGCATCCTGCGGCGCGACGGCGAGCGCATCGGCCTGAAATCCGGTTTCACCATCTACGACACCGCCGACTGCGAGCGCCTCATCAAGCTCATCGCCAATGATTTCAACTTCGATGTGAAGCGTTATACGCCCCGCTCGATCCTTGCGCGGATCTCGGATTACAAGAACAACCTGACTAGCGCGCGCGAGATGCTCGCCCAGTATGCGCCCGACTTCAAACCCGGGCAGCGCGGATACCGTGTGGGGCGCATCGGCAATCCGGAGGAGCTGTATGCGGTCGTCTATGCGGAATACCAGCATCGGCTCGCCGCCGCGAACGCCGTGGATTTCGACGACCTGATCGTGCGCACGGTGGAGCTGCTGCGCGCCTGCCCAGACGTCGCGGAGTACTACCACCGCAAATTCCGCTACATCCTCGTGGACGAATACCAGGACACGAACCATGCGCAGTATGTGCTCATCCGTGAGCTCGCAGGCGCGGACGCCGGCGAACACGCGGACATGGGCGCCGTCGGCGCGGGGCGCGTGGGGCCGGCGTGGATCACCGTGGTGGGTGATTCCGACCAGTCCATCTACGCGTTCCGCGGAGCCGACATCCGCAACATTCAGGATTTCGAACAGGATTTTCCCAACGCGAAGACTATCATGCTCGAACAGAACTACCGTTCGACGCAGACGATCCTCGACGCGGCGAACGCGGTCATTGCGCACAACGAGGGGCGCAAGCCGAAGCGCCTGTGGACCGCGGCGGGCGCGGGGGAGCAGATCACCGCATACGCCGCGGACACCGCGCAGCTCGAAGCACATTGGATCGCCGCGCAGATCAAACGCCTGCACACGGACGACGGCGTGCGCTACAGCGACATCGCCGTCATGTACCGTGCGAACGCGCAGTCGAGGTCGCTCGAAGAGGGGCTGATCCAGGCGCGCGTGCCGTACCAGCTCATCGGCGGCACGAAGTTCTACGAGCGGCGTGAGGTGAAAGACGCGCTCGCCTATCTGCAGGCGATCGTGAACCCGGCCGACGACATCAATATGCGGCGCATCCTCAACGTGCCCAAGCGCGGCCTTGGCGCGCGCGCGGAGTCGCAGGTCACCCTGTATGCCCAGCAGATCGGGGGCACGTTCTGGGACGGCGTCGCGCACGCGGACCAGATCGAAGGCATGACGGCGCGCACGCTCAACCCGCTCATGCGCTTTGCCCAGATGATGCAGGAACTGCGTGAGTTCGCCCAAGAGCATGATGAGAAGCCTTCGCAGATCGTGGCCGAGGTGCTCGAACGCAGCGGGCTGCTCGAGGAACTCAAGAAGTCGCAGGATCCGCAGGACCAGTCGCGTGTGGAGAACCTGTCGCAGCTGCAGTCCGTTGCCGCCGAATACGAGCAGAACACGCCTGACGCGACGCTCGCCGGGTTCCTTGAGACGACGGCGCTTGTGGCCGACTCCGACCAGCTGCCCGATGAATCGCAGGATTCCGGCAAGGTGACGCTGATGACGCTGCACACCGCCAAGGGCCTCGAATACCCGATTGTGTTCCTGACGGGCATGGAGCAGGGCACCTTCCCGCATGCACGCGCCATGGAAGACACCAGTGAGCTGTCCGAGGAACGCCGTCTGGCGTATGTGGGCATCACCCGCGCCAAGCGGCACCTGTTCGTCACGCGCGCCGCCGTGCGTGCGCAGTGGGGGCGTTCGGCCGAAATGATGCCGAGTCAGTTCCTCGACGAGATCCCGGCCGACCTGATCGACTGGAAGCGCAAGGAGGCTGGCATGGAGCGCATGCGCTCCGGCTGGCGTGCGAACGCCTCGCATGACTTCGGCGCGCACGGCGGCTGGAACGACGACGAGTTCGACGCCCCGAGCTCATTCGGCGGGTCGTCATATGGCTCGCGCTCGTCGTACGGGTCCGGGGCGTCGTACGGATCACGTTCGACCTACGGGTCCGGTGTACGTGGCTCCGCGGCGCATGCCGGCAAGGTCACCACGCGCCGGGCCCCGGTGCGCCAGCCGGCGCAGCCCGCGTCGTCGTTGAAGGCCGACAACCACTTGCGCATCGAGGACTTCGCCGTCGGCGACAAGGTGACCCACGACAAATTCGGCTTGGGCACCGTGGTGGACGCGCAGGACAAGGGGCGCAACTCGGTGCTCACCGTGGACTTCGGGTCGAGCGGCGTCAAGCGGCTCATGCTGCGTGTGGCGCCGATCGAAAAGCTCTGACGGGCCCACGTCCATAGGGCCGGTGTAGAATACTTCGCTGGTGCCGATTCGCGCAGGACCGGCATCGTCTGGAGCCTTAGCCCGTCGATGGGTCGGCGGCGTGATGAACGCCGTTCGTGCATGGCACGACGAAGCATCGGAGAGGCTGGCTCAACACAGCGCCGCAGGCGTTGTGTTCCGTTCAGACAACGACAGAACAACCAAAGGAACAAACACATGACGAACGTTCAGCGTTCCCGCCGCCAGGTGCGTCTTTCGCGCGCCCTCGGCATTGCACTGACCCCCAAGGCTCAGCGCCTTTTCGAAAAGCGCCCGTATGCTCCCGGTGAGCATGGCCGCACCCGCCGCCGCGCCGAATCCGATTACGCGGTCCGTCTGCGTGAAAAGCAGCGTCTGCGCGCCCAGTACGGCGTGTCTGAGAAGCAGCTGCGCGCTGTGTACGAGAAGGGCACCCACACCGCCGGTCAGACCGGCAACGCGATGCTCACCGACCTCGAGACCCGCCTCGACGCCCTCGTGCTGCGTGCCGGCATCGCCCGCACCACCGCGCAGGCCCGTCAGTTCGTGGTGCACCGCCACATCCTCGTGGACGGCAACATCGTCGACCGCCCGTCCTACCGCGTGAAGCCGGGCCAGACCATCCAGGTCAAGCCGAAGAGCCAGACCATGGTGCCGTTCCAGATCGCCGCCGAAGGCACGCACCGCGATGTGCTGCCGCCGGTCCCGGGCTATCTCGACGTCAACCTGGCCTCCCTCAAGGCCACGCTGACCCGCCTTCCTGAAGCGGAGGAGATTCCGGTTCAGGTCAACATCCAGTACGTGGTCGAATTCTACGCCCGCTGATCTGGATCCACTTACTGTACTGATACAGTTCAAGGACATACACAACGAAGCCCCGCAATGTGCGGGGCTTCGTTGGTTGTGGGGAACCGTGTGGCAGCGGGAGCGGCTCACGAGCCGATCGCGGCGCTGACGATCCCGGAGATGATCGACATGATGATCGAGCCGAGCACGGCCCACCAGAACCCGTCGATCGTCACGCCCACATCGAACAGGCTCAGTGAAAGCCACGATGCCAGTTCCATGAACAGCCAGTTGATCACGAGCGCGAGGAAGCCGAACGACAGGATGGTGAACGGCAGCGCCAGCGTCTGCACGACCGGCTTGATGGAGGCGTTGAGCAACGCCATGAACAACGAAAACGCCGCGATGCCCAGAATGGGCGGTTGCCCTACGGCATGCATGCCGGGCAACAGCAGCACCATGACGGCGGCCGCCACGGTGAGCACGAGCCACCGGATAAAAAATGAAGCCATGGTATTGATTATGCCGGTGCGGTGCGATAATCGTGAACCATGATCATTCATCTTCATCTTGTGCGCCACGGGCAGACGTTCTTCAACCGGTACAACCGCCTGCAAGGGTGGTCCAATTCTCCGCTCACCGAAGCCGGCCTCGCCGATGCCGACCATGCGGGATCGCTGCTGGCGGGCATCGATTTTGCCGCGGCCTATTGCTCGGACACCACACGGGCGCAGACGACCGCCGAACGCATCCTCGACGCCAATGAGCAGGCGGGTCATAGGCGCCCTGCGCTTGTGGCTGACATGCATTTCAGGGAACAGTTCTACGGGTATTACGAAGGCCAGGACATGTCGATGGCATGGCTGGCGGCCGGTGGCCCACATGGCGCCCCGACCTACCAGGCCATTGTGTCACAGTACGGTCTGGCGGCCACACGCGACTTCCTCAAGGAGGCCGACCCGTTCCACGACGCCGAGTCGGATGACGAATACTGGCGCCGTATCGCCGGCGGGTATGCGCTCATCGCCTCCAACACCGGCCTGCACGACGGCGACCATGTGCTGCAGATATCGCACGGCAACACGTTGCTCAGTCTCATGCAACGCTTCGCGCCGGCCGGCTACGACCTGAGCGAACGGCCCGCGAACGGTTCGGTGACCGTCTTCGATTTCGATACAAGCGAACCATTTGATTCCGCGCTGCGGGTCGTCTCATACAATCAGCGTTGAGCTTGGCTGGTCTGGGTGATTGGTTACGCTAATGCGGGTAAGAGTCGTCGTGGCGTATGCCGTGACCAAGAAAGAGGTGCACATCCATGGGTGCTGGTGAAATTGCAGGACTAATCGCGGCGATCGCCTTCGCCATCCTTGCCGGATTCCTGATCTACCCGTTGATCCGTCTTGGCAAGCTGTTCGACCAGATCGCCGACACCGTCAAGGAGACCGGCGACCATGCGCTGCCGGCGCTTGATGAGGGCGTGACCACAGTGCAGCAGGTCAACAAGTCGCTCACCGACGTGAACAAGATCTCGGCAGCTGCGTCGAGCACAGCCAACAACGTCGGCGCATTGACCAACCTCTACGGCTCGTTCCTGGGCAAGCCGGTCATCAAGCTGGCCTCCACGTTCTATGCGATGAAGGTCACCGCGCAATCGTTCCTGCATAAGAACCAGGCCAACAAGGCCTCCGTCGTCGTCGAAGAAGCCAAGGGGGAGTGATGTTCAAACGTCTGTTCTGGGTGGGGCTCGGTGTGGTCGCCGGAGTCGTCGCCGTCAGCAAGGCCCAAGCGTATGTGAAAGCCAACACGCCCGACAAGGCGCGCCAGTTCCTGCTGGGTCCCGATCAGGAGAACGTGGGCATGCGTACGCTCGAAGGCCTCGTCAATGAGTTCACGCAGGTGCGCCGCACGCGCGAAGCGGAGCTCAACAACCGTTACATCGACAAGCTGCAGTGACCCCAACCGCAGCCAACCCACAACCACATAGGACATACCAAGGAGCGTCCCCCTACATGCGTACCGCGCAGATCGCACAGACCTATCTCAATTATTTCAAGAAGCACGACCATCTGGTGGTGCCGTCGGCTTCGCTCATCTCGCCGAACCCCACCACGCTGTTCACAATCGCCGGCATGGTGCCGTTCATCCCGTACCTGATGGGGGAGCAGACCCCGCCGAGCCACCGCATGGCGAGCAACCAGAAGTGCGTGCGCACGCTCGACATCGAAGAGGTGGGCAAGACCACCCGCCACGGCACCTTCTTCCAGATGCTGGGCAATTTCTCATTCGGCGACTACTTCAAGGAAGAGGCCATCCACTACGCCTACGAGCTGCTCACCCTGCCGGTGGAGCAGGGCGGCTACGGCTTCGACCCCGAAAAGCTGTGGATGACCACCTACACCGACGACGAGGAAGCCCGCGCCATCTGGCGCAACGAGGGCGTCGACCCCGAGCACATCCAGATCCTGGGCATGGAAGACAACTTCTGGACGACCGGTGGCCCCGGGCCCGGCGGCCCCTGCTCGGAGATCTACGTGGACCGCGGCCCCGAGTACGGCAAGGAAGGCGGCCCGATCGCCGACGAGAACCGTTACATCGAAATCTGGGACCTCGTGTTCGAGAACTACATGGTCGACAACGTCAAGTCGAAGACCGACCTGCACATCGCCGGCGAGCTCAAGCACAAGAACATCGACACCGGTGCTGGCCTTGAGCGTCTGGCATACCTGCTGCAGGGCAAGCAGAACATCTACGAGACCGACGAGGTCTTCCCGGTCATCGAGGCCGCGGAAAAGCTCGCGGGCGTCAAGTACGGCGAGAACGCCGACGCCGACGTCAAGCTGCGTGTCGTCGCCGACCATGTGCGTTCGGCGCTGATGATCATGAGCGATGGTGTGCGCCCGAGCAATGCCGGCCGCGGCTATGTGCTGCGCCGACTGCTGCGCCGCACCATCGAGGCGATGCGTGTGCTCGGCGTGATGACGCCGGTGATGCCGGAACTGCTGCCGGTTTCCGAAGCCGCGATGGAGCCGAACTACCCCGAGCTCGCCACCACGTTCCACGATGTCTCCGAAGCCGCGTACGGCGAGGAGGACGCGTTCCGCCGCACGCTGACGAACGGCATCGAGATCTTCGACGTCGCGGTGAAGCAGGCCAGAGAGCAGGCGGCCGGCAAGCAGGACGCGCAGCCCGTGGTCTCCGGCGACGCAGCGTTCACGCTGCACGACACTTATGGCTTCCCGATCGAGCTGACCCTCGAAATGGCGCAGGACCAAGGTGTCAAGGTCGATGAGGCCAAGTTCCGTGAACTGATGAACGAACAGAAGTCGCGCGCCCGCCAGGATGCACTGAAGAAGCGCCACAACGTGGACCTGAGCGAATACGACGACTTCAAGAACAAGATGCAGGCGCCGATCGAGTTCCTCGGCTACACCGACATGACGTCGCGCAGCCGTGTCATCGGCATCATGCAGGAAGGCGTCGGCTCGGTGCCGGCGGTATCGGCCCCCGCCACCGTCGAGGTGATCCTAGACCGTACGCCGTTCTACGCTGAGGCCGGCGGCCAGCTCGCCGACCAGGGCGACATCGTCTCCGATGATGGCGCCGTGCTCGAGGTGGACGACGTGCAGAAGCCGATCAAGGACCTCATCGTGCACCAGTGCCGCCTCGTCGAAGGCACACTCGTCGTCGGCGCCGAAGTGACCGCGGAGATCGACATCGAACGCCGTGGCGCGATCGCGCGTTCGCACACCGCGACGCACATCGTGCACAAGGCTCTGCGTGAGGAGCTCGGCCCACAGGCCACCCAGCGCGGTTCCGAAGACGCGCCGAACCGACTGCGCTTCGACTTCCAGTGGCCCAAGGCCCCGACCAAGTCGCTCATGAGCGCTGTGGAAGCGCGCGTGAACGACCGTCTGCGCGACAATCTGCGTGTGTCTACGCAGGAGATGAAGTTCGACGACGCCATTGCGCTCGGCGCCATGCACCTGTTCGGTGAGAAGTACGGCGATGTGGTGCGTGTCGTGACGATTGGTGACGACGGCTGGAGCCGTGAGCTGTGCGGGGGCACGCACGTCGACTACGCCGGCAAGATCGGCATGGTCAACATCCTGTCCGAAGCCTCGGTGGGTTCCGGCGTGCGCCGTGTGGACGCGCTCGTGGGCCAAAGCGCCTACGATTACAACGCACGTGAGCATGCACTCGTCTCGCAGCTGTCCGACACGCTCAACGCGCGCCCCGATGAGCTCGCCGAGCGTGTGAACACGCTGCTCGCCAAGCTCAAGGATTCCGACCGCAAGCTCGCGTCGATGTATGAGGCGCAACTGGCCGCCTCGGTACCGCAGATCATCCAGACCGCCAAGGAATCGAACGCGCCGGTTGTGGTGGCCGCGAAGAACGTGGGCCATTTCGGTTCCTTCGACGTGCTGCGCAAGACCGTCATGGACATCCGCAACCGTCTGGGCGACGACAAGCCCGTGGTGGTGGCCCTCGCCGGCGTGAACGAGGACGACCGCCCGATGGTGGCCGTGGCCACGAATGAGGCTGCGCGCAAGGACGGCATCAAGGCCGGTGACCTGGTGCGTGGCGCATCCAAGATGCTCGGCGGCGGCGGCGGCGGCAAGCCCGACTTCGCCCAGGGCGGCGGCTCCGACGCGACGCAGATCGACGCCGCGCTCGAAGCGCTGCAGCGTGAGGCCGTGAAGGCCTGAGCGCGTATGGTGTGGCTTGGCGTTGATCTGGGGAACGCACGGGTCGGACTGGCATTGTCCGACCCGGAGCTCACGCTGGCGCATCCCGCCGGCAACATCACAGTCCGGCGGGATTATTTCGAGGCGTTCGATGACGTGCTCAACGTCATCGAAGACAACCGGGTGGATCGTGTTGTCATCGGCCTGCCACTGGATATGGATGGGACCGAAGGGCGTAGCGCGAAAAAGGCGCGCCGCTGGTCCACCAATCTGGTCACACGGCTTGAACATGAGCGGAATGATCCACAATCTGGCATCACATGGACGCCAGATGTTATGCTCATAGATGAACGGCTGACGACGGTCGACGCCCATCGGCGGCTATTCGATGCCCAAATCGACAGTCGCCACCACAGGGCGGTCGTCGATCAGCAGTCCGCGGTGACCATCCTCCAGATGGCGCTCGACCGACCATGAGCATAGATGAAGTTATGAGGAGCAAGCGTGTCAGACGACATCCATGATTTTTTCAATGACGATGATTCATGGGGGAATGCGCAACAGGACGATGCGGGGGCACCCCCTGCACCACCCCGGTCGCGTCGCGACATGCGCATGAAGCGCAAAAGCAACCAACGCCATAGGATGGTGAAACTCATCATCGCGATTGCGGTGGTCATCGCGCTGATCGTCGGTGGCATCTACGCCTACCGTGCCGTCAAACAATGGCGGCACAACACCCTTGCGGATTCCTCGGTTGTCGAGGATTACCCGGGACCGGGCTCCGGCAGTGTCGCGTTCACGGTCACCGCCGGGGAAGGAGTGACGCAGATCGCCGAGCATCTGGTGCGGGAGGGCGTGATCAAGTCCGTGGACGCGTTCACCGGCGTGGTCTCCGCAAACGACATGACGTTGTATCCGGGCACCTATGAGCTCAAACACCAGATGAAGGCGTCGCAGGCCGCGCAGATCCTCTCCGACCAAGGCAATGCCAAGGGCTTCGTGGAAGTGCGGCAGGGCGAACGTCTGCAGGCGGTGCTCGAACGTGCATCCGAGGCGTCCGGCATCGAACTGAAGGACTTCGAGGCCGTCACCACCAACGCCGAAGAGGCGTCGAAGATCCTGCCGGCGGAAGCCAACGGCAATTTCGAAGGCTGGCTTGAGCCGGGCGTGTACAACGTCTCGGCGGACCCCAACGCTACGCAGATTCTTACCGATATGGTCAAGGCGCGCATCAGCAAGCTCGACGAGCTGGGCGTGCCGCAAGGCGCGGACCGTGAACGCACACTGATCATCGCTTCCATCGTGGAAGCGGAGGTCAATTCGCCCGAATACTACGGCATGGTCAGCCGCGTCATCCAAAACCGACTCAACGACGACATGTCGCTCGGCATGGACAGCACAGTGGCCTATGGATTCGGCATCAACGGCACCGAATTGACGAACGACCAGCTCAACGACGGCAGCAATCCATACAACACGCGCGTCAACAAGGGACTGCCTCCCACCCCAATCAGCAATCCGGGCGATGATGCTGTCGAGGCGGCGATGCACCCCAGCGACGGCAATTGGCTGTACTTCGTGACGACGAACCTCAAGACCGGTGAGACCAAGTTCACCGACAACTACGACCAGTTCGAACAGTACGTGCAGGAGTACAAGCAGAACAACGACGGCGCGAACTAACCCAGGAACGCAATGGCGGCAACTCCCGCCGCCACGATGACCGGTGCGAACGGCGCTTTGCCGTGTGCGCCGGTCATCTGCATATGCCGCAGTGCCTGCCATGCCAGGATCCATCCCGCGCCGATGGCCGCCATGCACATCCACCACAGCACAAAGGCGGTGGGGGAGTGACCGCCGACGGCGCACCCCACGAGCGCGCAGAGTGTGACATCGCCCAGCCCGACCGCGCCGGGGCGAATCAACGCGAGCGCCAACTGGATGCCAGCGCCCGCCACCATGCCGGTGAGCGCTCCGGCGAGCGCTTCCCATCGTCCTGCATATGCCGCGGCCACGGTGAATGCCACCAGTTGGCATAACACACCGCACGCGATCCATGCGCGCGGAATGCGCTGCGCACATCGTGCGCGCTTACGGCGATTCCGAAGAGCAGACTCGGCAGGTAGCAAAAGTACGGCATACCGTTAAGATAGTCGCAGTATTCACCGAGATAAAGGAGCGGGCATGTTGCGTTGGCAGACGGCGGGCGAATCGCATGGCGAGGCGCTTGTGGCGATGATCGAAGGGGTTCCGGCCGGGGTTGAGGTCACGAGCGACGACATTCGTGGGGCCCTCGCCCGCAGACGGCTGGGGTATGGCCGCGGCGCGCGCATGAAATTCGAACAAGACCAGGTGCGTCTGCTCACCGGCGTGCGCCACGGCAGCACACTCGGTTCGCCGATTGCCATCGAGATCGGCAACACCGAATGGCCCAAGTGGACGAAAGTGATGAGCGCCGACCCACTCGATTACGAGATCGCGCGCGAGGGCCGCAATGCGCCGTTGAGCCGCCCACGCCCCGGGCACGCCGACCTGACCGGCATGCGCAAGTACGGTTTTGATGACGCCCGCCCGGTGCTTGAACGGTCAAGCGCACGCGAGACGGCTTCGCGCGTTGCCTTGGGTGAGGTGGCCGCACGGTTCCTCGAGCAGGTGGCGGGCATCCGCACCGTCTCCCACGTACTCTCCATCGGTGGCGCAGGTGTCGAGGGACAGTCGGTGGATCCGACCCCCGACGACGTGGAGCGATTGGACGCCTCACCCGTGCGCACGCTCGACAGTGATGCCGAAGCGCGGATGATTGCGCGCATCGATGAGGCGAAAGCCAATGCGGACACCCTTGGCGGTGTCGTCGAGGTGATTGCCTATGGCATGCCGGCAGGCGTCGGCACCTATGTGGAATCCGACCGCAGGCTCGACGCCGCCTTGGCTGCCGCGGCCATGGGCGTGCAGGCCATCAAAGGCGTTGAGATCGGCGATGGGTTCCTTGAAGCGATGCGCCCGGGCTCGCAGGCGCACGACGAGATGGTGGTGGGCGATGACGGCCATATCGACCGTCTGACGAACCGTGCCGGCGGCATCGAAGGCGGCATGTCCAATGGGCAGCCGATCCGCGTGCGCGCGGCGATGAAGCCAATCCCGTCAATTCCCAAGGCGCTGCGCACCGTGGATGTGGCCACCGGTGAGGCGGCCCAGGCGATCAACCAGCGTTCCGACAGCACCGCGGTGCCAGCGGCGGCCGTTGTGGTCGAGGCCATGGTGCGCCTCACCTTGGCCCGCGAACTGCTCGAGAAGTTCGGTGGCGACAGTGTGGACGAGACACGGCGCAACCTTGAAGGCTATCTGGCCTCGTGGCCAGAGCACATGCGGTGAGTGCCATGGCCACTACAGCACATGATGGGGCGGTGCGCCCCCTAGCCGTCATCATCGGCATGATGGGTGCGGGCAAGACCCGGCTCGGCAAGGAAATGGCGCAGATGATGGGCCTGCCGTTCCGTGACGCCGACATCCAGATCGAACGGCGCATCGGCATGTCGATCCCACAGTATTTCGCACAGCAAGGCGAGTCCGCGTTCCGCGACGTGGAGCGTGAGGTGATCCTCGAGACGCTCGAAGGCTTCGACGGCATCTACGCATTGGGCGGCGGCGCCCCGATGACGCCGGCCGTGCAGCAAGGACTGGCCGCATACGCGCGCGCCGGAGGCAAGGTGATCTACCTGCAGGCGGACCCGCATGAGGCCATGACCCGGGCACGCCGCGCCGGCGGCCGCCCGATGCTCGACGGCGACGCCGATGCACGCTGGATGGCCCTCTACGAACAGCGCGACCCGACCTACCGCGCCGTGAGCAACGTCGTGGTCCGCACCCACGGCATGACCCCCAAAACCGCAGCGAGGAAGATGATTGAGATGACAGACGAAGGCATTGTGCATGTAGACGGTTCCGGCATTGAACCCTACGACGTGCGTATCGGCGAAGGCGCATTGAACCACCTGCCGGACGTGCTAGGCGAAGGTCCGGTGCGCGTGGCGCTCATCCATACGCAATCCGTGCAGCGGCACTCCGACCGCGCCCGTGCGATCCTGCGCAAGGCAGGCTACGAGGTGAGCGACATTGTGGTGCCCGACGCCGAAGCGGGCAAGACCGCCCAAGTGGCCAACGGCATCTGGGAGAGGCTCGGCAACGAGGGCTTCACACGGTCCGACGCGATCGTCGGCCTTGGCGGCGGCGCCTGCACCGACCTCGCCGGGTTCATCGCGGCCACATGGATGCGCGGTGTACGCTATGTGAACTGCCCGACCTCGCTGCTGGCGATGGTCGACGCGTCGACGGGCGGCAAGACCGGTATCAACACGCCGCAAGGCAAGAACCTCGTCGGCTCGTTCTACACGCCCGCTGGTGTGCTCGCCGACCTGCGCACACTCACGTCGCTGCCGAACGACATCTTCATCGAAGGCCTCGGCGAAGTAGCGAAATCAGGCTTCATCCGCGACCCCGAGATCCTGGCGATCCTTGAGGAGCATGCCAACGAACTGCGCGCGTTCGATGGCGAGACATTCCTCGACTCGCCGCTCAAACCCGTCGTCGCCGAACTCATCGAACGCACCGTACGCGTCAAGGCGCACCATGTGTCCGCCGACCTCAAGGAAGCGGGCCTGCGCGAGTTCCTCAACTACGGGCACACCTTCGGCCACGCGGTCGAACAACTCGAGCATTTCCGCTGGAGGCACGGCAACGCGGTCGCCGTGGGCATGATCTACGCCGCCGAGCTGTCCAACCTGACCGGGCACCTCGACCGCCCGACCGTGGAATACACCTACGACCTGCTCGACCGGCTCGGCCTGCCCACGTCTTGGAACGGCACCGATTTCGACGCGGTGCTCGCCCTGATGCACCGCGACAAGAAGGCGCGCGGCAATACACTGCGGTTCGTGGGGCTCGAAAAGATCGGCAAGCCGTTCCACCTCAACGACCCCGATGCTCAAGCGGTGCGCAAGGCGTTCGAACGCGTGCGCCAACAGGCGTGACGCGCAGACGGTATTATCATGGGGCTGGGAAGCCCGCAAAGGATTGGAGTGGATATGGCCGAAGCTGAGCCAGTCAAGGTGATCGTCGTCAACGGACCGAATCTCGGGCGCCTCGGCATACGGCAGCCGGACGTGTACGGCAGGCAGGACCTCGAGCAGCTGCGCAGGCTGTGCACGCAGTGGGGCGAGTCCCTCGGGCTCGACGTGGACGTGCGGCAGACCGACGACGAAGCGCAGATGGTGCAGTGGATGCACGAGGCGGCCGAGGGGCAGAAGGCGGTCGTCATGAACCCGGCCGCGTTCACGCATTACTCGTATGCGCTCGCCGACGCGGCGCACATGGTGCTTGATGCGGATATGCCGCTCATCGAAGTGCATATCTCGAACCCGGCCGCGCGCGATGAGTTCCGCAAGCGTTCCGTGATCAGCCCGGTCGCGACCGGCACGATCACCGGCCTCGGCTTCTTCGGGTACAAGCTCGCGCTTGAGGCGGTGGCCGAGCTGACGAAGGCGTGAGCGGAATACATTCCGACACCGATACGATGAGGGGCCCCGGAACCTGATGTGGTTCCGGGGCCCCTTATCGTATCAGGGGGTGTCCCTATCGGTTTGTCAAGTCGTATCAGCTTGATTGTGTGTCGTTTTTAGGGCATGTTTCGCCCTGCCGGTGGCGGCTGGCGGTTCAGGCCGTGAGGTGCATGGGCTGGTAGAGGGTTGCGTTCTTGAGCATGCTGTAGATGACGTTGCAGCGTCGGCGAGCCAAGCAGATGATGGCTGCGTTGTGGCGTTTGCCTTCGTTGCGTTTGCGTTGGTAGTAGGCGTGGCTTTCGGGATCGTGGAACGCGGCGATGAAGGAGGTCTGCCATAGGGCGTTCTTGAGGCGTTTGTTGCCTCCCCGTGCGGGGTGCTCGCCACGTATGCTGGTGCCGCTTCTCCTGGTGACGGGCGCGATGCCCGCGTAGGCGGCCAGGTGGGCGGCGCTGTTGAACCGGGTGATGTCGCCGGAGATGGCCAGCAGGATCTGGCTTGCGGTCCTGACCGCGATTCCGGGCATACTGGTCAGGACCGTGAGAAGAGGGTGGTCCTCCAGAAGGGTCTCGACCTTGGCGGCGAGCTGTTCGCGTTGTTCGCGCAGCTGGCGGATGCGGGAGGCGAGCACGGGGACGATCTCCTCGACGGCCTGGGTGCCGGCCACGGTCACGTTTTGCTGGCCAATGGCGTCGAACAGGTCGTCGATGATGCCGTCACAGCGTCTGAGCCCTGCGCTCTTGGCCCATTTGCCCACGCGTGTACGGCCGGAGCGCCTCATGCCGGTCGGCCCTCCGTAATGTTCGAGCAGCGCCAACGTGGTGTCGCGCGTGATGCGGTCGCCCTTGAGGGCGCGTTCGAACGCGGGGTGGATCTGCAGCAGCAGGCTACGCAGCCGGTTGATCTGCCGGTTGCATTCGAATGCCAGGTCGTCGTCGAATCCGGCCAGGACCTTGAGCCGGGCCATGGTCTCGTCGTCGCTGCCGGCGTCGCGCAGCGTGTCGGGCATATGCAGCGCGGTGAACGCGATCACGTACGCGTCGCGCGCGTCCGTCTTCGCGTCGCCGGGCAGCAGCTGGGCGGCCTTGCGCATCGCCGACCCCGGCAGGTAGCCCACCGCCACGCCCATGTCGCGCGCCACCGCCAGCGGCAGCGAGCCGATCGTGTTGGGCTGGTCCACGACCAGCAGCACGTTGCCATGCCCGCCCAGACATGCGAGCAGTTCGCGGATCTGCGCCTCGTCCTGCCCCAGCGGCTTGTCGACGATGCGCTTTCCGTGCCGGTCGAGCGCGCACGCGTGATGGGATTGCTTGCCCACGTCCAGTCCCAGCCATACGTCGATGTCGTCGTTTCCCATGGCGAGGCCTCCTTGTCTCCCGACTCGTCAGGGTCGCCATGTCGACTGGCGCGATACCGGCCCGGACACCCGATCCCGTCACCCACATTACGATGAGACCCAACGCTTCACCCATGCCGACTTCCGCGCCGGTCGTGTCCCTATCAGCGGTAAGCGGGCGTCCCTCCCATGGCGGCAACACCCCCCGGATCATCAACGACAGGGAACAAGAGCCATACCATGATCGGCGACCAGATTCCAGTTTTGGAACCTACTTAACATGGTAATGGGGAAGGACGCCAGACGATCTGTCAGTCAGTGCCGGCATCCTCTCCTTCACCGGTACGGCGCCACTGGAGCTTGGAGTTGTAGCCATGGGGGTGGTCGGCCTTCTCATTTCGCACCGAGCCAAGCGTATCCATCCACCAGTGCTCACGTTCGATGATCGTGCGGTCCGCCCCACGGGGGTCGAAGATGTCGAGGATCGAATATTGGAAGTGCTCCTCGATGTACGACACCCCTTGTTCGGCGACCAGGTCTTTCAATAGCTTGTTGCCGCCGGTGTGGTCGCCTTGCGCGTATTCCTGCCAGCGTGACAACAGGCCACGTTCGCCACCATGGCGGCTGTAGGCCGAACCGACATAGTGCCAACCGGTGAGCGTGTCGGTCTGCAGATACACGGCGTTGACAGCTCCCAGTGCGCCGCGCCATTCGTCGTTATGCACGGCGGCGACGAGCTCTTTGAAGGACAGACGTACGTTGTCGTATCCGGGGAACGGCATCGCGGACACAGGCGATTGCGCGATCTTCTCGACGATCATCGTGTCGAAGAAGCGCGCCCGCAGCCCGGCATCGGCCATGTCGTTCACCATCTGTATCGCGCCTCGCCTCTTGCGGTAGACGACGACGGTGCGCGCTTCGAAGGGACGGAAGCGCTCGATCGGTTTGCGTTGATAGACCTCGTTGCCTCCGCGCATCACCGTGTCACCAATCTCATAGCCGCCGATGAACAGCCAATGGGTTGCCGGTTTCTCACGGCTGTTGAGCTGGATGAACTGCAGCACCTTGCGACGCCGTAGATTGCCACCGGCCCTGCTGCCGTTCCACCTGCGTGTGAACACCCAATCCATCAGCGCATCGTGCCGCTCATAATACATTGCCATAGCATCGAACCATGCGTCGCTGCTCTGATTCAACCTGATTGAATACTCCGGGAGCTCCTTCTCGGTGATGCCGAGCATCTTGAAGAATCCAATCGGTGAGTTGTCATGCTCCATGATCTGTTCCTTTCTTGCAGTGTGCGGTCATTGCTGCACGCGGTGTTGGCCCCGGGCGTCGGCGAGGCCATGGCGCTGCGCGTGCCAATAGGCGTCGTCCAATGCGGCGGCTCCTTGGGACATCATGTCGAACCATCCATCGTCGACCGTGAAGTTCGCTGTTTCGAACAACGTGAGATCCGCCGGCCAGATGGGGCGCAGCTTGGAGCGGAAGGTGTTCAGGGAATCTGGTAACCGGGGGATTTCGTCAAGGCACAACGGGGGGAGTGACGTCGTCCCCTCCTCGGCAAGGGCGATACGATGCCTGCCGATATCGATGACGGCGCCGTCGTTGTGTGCCGCATCTGTGGTGATTTCGAGCAGCTGTACGGTCTGCCACAACCGGTCGATGGCTTCATCATAGATGTTCGTGCCATGTTCGTCATCGATGAGCTCACGATAGAACGGCTTGCCGTCGAAGGCCATGATGTTGAGCTCACGGAAGTCGTTCCCGGGGGCACCGGCGGACTGCAGCCGTGCGATGGAGGTGAATGGCACGGCGAGGGCTGTCGTTTTGTCCTCCGAGGGTGAGGTGACCGTCCAATCCGACCAGGCGAGCGTGGACAACCATCCGGTGACCGCTTGTTCGAGGTTGTCCGCGCGCACCGAGCGCGGAACATCGGTGTTCTGGCGAATGCGATAACGGAACCCAAGCGTGGTCATAGGTGCCTTCTTCGATGCACGGACAGTATCTTTGCATCATGATAACTTATATAAAAGATAAAACGATGATGGACGCGTCCCATTGCGTGTTCCAGCCGGTTTTACTTGCTGTTGAGCATCGTCGTCTCCGTGGTGACCGCCTCGGGTGGGATGATCGCGCGCTCGTCGAAATAGGCGATAGGGTTTTTCGAATCGTTGCGTTCGAGCGTTTTGCCGATCCATGGGTCGTAGCGCTCGCCGGCGAGGTCACCGAGGAACCACATGCGCATGTCGTCGCGTTTGACGATGCCCTTGATTTTGGCGACGCAGACGACGACGTTGTCCGGGTTGAGGATGATGCCGATATCACATCGCACCGCGCGCCCCGGCTCGAGCTTCCACCAGCCGGCGCTGCAACTCCAGACGTCTCGCTGGGAGAGTCCCGGTTGCCAACCGATCGCGCTGATCGCATGGTTGTCAGGGTCTTGTTCGTCGTAGTCCAGGATCTTTCGCGGTCCGATCTTCATGGTGACGATTTCGGCCATCATCGTCCTTCCGTGCAAAGTACTTCATTATCTTTTTACCAAGATAGAGCAACATTCGGGCATGTCGGGATTGCCGTGGGCTCCGTACGACGATTTGACAGGTCGCTGGGCGTGGATTACAGTTCTAGCTACTTTTATCTTTTATAAAAGATAAAAAGATAAGGAGAAGCGATGGGGCGCAGGAAGATGGAAACTGGTGACGTCGTTGTTGTCGATGCACGTGGCGTCAGGGCGCTCGGCATCGTCGAGGAGATATCCGGCGATGCTGAAAAAACCGGTGGCCTGGGGAATGCCTCCCAAGGCAAGTGGGCGTATAGGGTACGCATATTGTGTGGTTCCCGTCATGCCGATGGGTCGCCTGTGCCGGCGGATACGGACATCTGGATCAACGATGACCCATGGGATGTGCGGGTCGATGGCGAGGATGGGTATGCGCTGCCGGAGCACTTCCAAGGTGAGGATGTGGCAAGGCTGCTGGCGAAAGCTGGCGTGGCGCGCAAAAGCATGACCTCTGATGAGGAGGGGGCATGGAACAGGCGGAAACGGCGCACGGCCATCATCAAGTGGATTATCGCGGTGGTCTGTGTGGTTGCGGTCGTGCTGGGTGCGGGTGTCATGGTGAAGCGTCACCGGCAGCAGGTTGCTGAACAGCAACGGCAGGAACAGTTGGACAACCTCATTGACAGTACTGATTCATATGCACTGGGTCTACTGAGGCAGTGCGGCGATCTGCAGACGATCAGCACAGGGCTCGGCGCACAATATGCAACGGTTGCCCCCCGTACCGATGGGCTCGATTCAGCGACATTGGGATGCATGCTTGAGTCAATGGGCGAGCAGGATACGGCGGCCAATGAATTGTCGCTCTGGCGAGCACTTATCGGCGCCTCCGTCGGAAACCTCGTGACGAATCACAAACAATTGGAATCGTTGCCTTGGCAAACGGTGATGGATATCGAGATTCGGTGTGGCATGGGTTTCGACAGTGGGGTCATGTGTGATGTCCGCAGTGGGGATGAATCATTCGGCGAGAGGGATACGAATGGTGGCGCCTCCTCGGATGATTCGGCGTCGAGCGGATCGGCTTCCACAGATGCATCACCATCATCCACCAACAGCTCCGAGGAAGCCGGAGCGCAATCAGGGGAGGGTGAGTTCGATCCGGATAACGTCCGCGGCAGATGGTGCCGGAAAGATGGTGTCACTTGCGTCGTCATCACGCCACAGACCGAGGGGCAGGCGATGCCGCTTGTGTTGGACACCTCCCAGACGGGTGACGCGAACCCGTTGCCGGACGGGCAGACGTCGACCCTGATGGTCCCTAACTATCAAAGCCAGCAGGATCCCGAGACCCTCAGGCAGCAATTCCACATGGTCACCGAATACACCTACCGCATCGACTGCAGCACCCAAACGGATGCAAGCTCATGTGACGGCGAGACAGTGCATAAGCCGGCATATGACCAGTCCACTGGCGCTCCTGCCTCGGCCGGCATCATCATGGTGCAGAAGCCATTGGAAGTGGTCCGCGTGGGGCCTGACAACACATTGCCCGTCGATGGGATCGATGCATCGAACCCACCGGCGCAAGTAGCGTATCTCATCATCAAACCGTACGGCGAAGCGCAACCCAACAGCGTCTCTGACGATACGGTGTTCTACTCGCGCATGACTTGAATGGAGGATGGCAGATGACACGCAGAGCCATGAGATTGGGTGATATCATCGTCGTTGACAGTGCTGGACTGGATGCGCTTGGCCTGGTGGTGGACGTCTCAACCGACCCCGCGCTGACCAAAGGCGTCGCCTGCGATGGAGTGCCGGCGTACCGTGTACGCGTACTGCAGGGGAGGCGGCGTGAGGCGGGTGCCGTATTGCCTGTGCATGGGGATCTCTGGATCCGTGACAATCCATGGGATGTGCACATCGATGGTGAGGATGGCTATGCATTGCCGCATGTGTTCCAAGGTGTGGATGTCGACCGCATGCTGTCTGCGTATGCCGTTTCCAGACGTCCCCCTGAACAGGCTGCCATGCGCCGTTCCATGGCAAGCATCAGCACGTCCCCAAGAGTATGGGCCATTGTGGCGGTGATTGCGGTTGTTGCCGTTGTACTACTTGTGCGTATGAATAATCGCCCGCATCCAGACATCTCGATTCCATTGGCGCAGGCATACGCCACGCACTGTGGTGCATATCCTGATCGACCACCAATCGTGTTGTCGAACAATGGGTTGAATGTGTGGAGAGGCGCCGAGGGGACCGTCTCGGAAGCGGATGAACCGTGGACTTCCGATGCCTTTGCGTGTTTTGCGGAGCAGATTGGTTACACGAAAGGGGAGAGTGCTTTCGTTGAGGAGATGGAAGCAGCCGTTGGGCTTAACCAATATGTGATCAATAAGCACTTCGTGATGTTCTGCCAGCAAGTGCGGTACGTGGATGAGGTGTCCTGTGGTGTGTACAACAGGGCATTCATCGGCTAGGCGGCGTTGTTCCCCTGCTTCGAATGCCGCCTGTCCATGAACACGCGGAGTCGCTGGTCGCGACAATCAGCGAACCTGGGTTCTTTGGCTACAAACTCGCGCTTGAGGCGGTGGCCGAGCTCACCAAATGAGCCGCGATATCCACCGGTTGGACATGGGGGGATTCCCCTCCAACCGTGTAAAACCAGTCGAATCCCCTCCGTTCCTTTGGGCGGAGGGGTTCATTGTGCCACACAATGTGAGCGAAGTGCGCAAGAGACGTGCAGAAATAGTGTAGAATATTCCTGATTTCATTGCAAACGTGTGCAAAGCTCGTAGCTGAGCTCCTCGGAAATCCATGCAATAGAAGCATGCGAGGGACTGCATATTTTGGCAAGCTGGCGCGTTGGTGGAGTGGCAGGCGTACCGCAAGGCACTCCATGGATGGGCCGGCCCAGGGAAAAGAGAAATGGAACATCTATGGTGATTCAGCAGGTTAGAGACTGCATGCGCCGGACCACAGGCATAGGCGTGGCCCTTGCCATGGTCGGCACGGGCGCCCTGCTCGCAGTGCCGATGGCGGCGAACGCCGCGGAGGACACCGGGCAGACCACCCTCCCCGCGAAAACGGACGTGCAGGTGATTGCATTCCAGCAGACATGGAATTCGATCGCCAAGGAATGCACGAACACGTACGGCCCGCAAGGCGTGGCGTACGTCGAGATCTCACCGCCTCAGGAATCGATCCAGGGCACCCAGTGGTGGACGAGCTACCAACCGGTGAGCTACAAGCTCGATTCGAAACTCGGCACCGAAGCCGAGTTCAAGAACATGATCACCACCTGTAATGCCGCCGGCGTCGACATCATTGCCGACGTTGTGCTCAACCAGACGACCGGTTCGGACGTCGCCGCAGGTGAGCAGACCGGCGTGGCGGGCACGAAGTACAACGGCTCGACCGGCGACTACCCGGGATTCACCGGTGAGGACGACCGGTATCCACAGGGCGTGACCGCAGCTGACTTCCATGACTACAAGAACGGCGCGAGCATCTCCGACTACACCAACCAGCAGGAGGTGCAGGAAGGCCGCCTGAGCTCGATGTGGGACTTCGACACGTCGAGCGAGAAGGTGCAGGAGATCCAATCCGATTACCTCGCCAAGCTCTACAAGATGGGCGTCAAGGGCTTCCGCATGGACGCCGTCAAGCACATCAACAACGAGGACATGAAGGGCATCAAGGACAAGATGGCCCAGAAGGTCGGCCAGAACGCCAGCGACATCTACTGGATCCAGGAAGTCATCGGCAACACGAACGAGGCGCCCGGCATCCAGCCGAGGAACTACCTCGAGACCGGCACCGTGACGCAGTTCGACTACAAGTCGGATCTTGCTAATAGATTCCGTTCGAATATCAGTCAACTTGGCACTATTTCCTCTCGATTGGGTGATATCAGCACCAATCCGAATGCCATTCCCAGTGATCTCGCAAACGTGTTTGTGACGAATTGGGATACAGCGCGCAATGATGCTCTTAGCTACAAAGACAATTCCGCGTATGCGCTTGCGAACGCGTTCATGCTTGCATACGACTACGGCACGCCGCGTCTGCTGTCTGATTACAAATACGACAACAAGGATGATGGAGCGCCGGGTGCGACCGCGACCTCGGTGCCGGACGTCGACTTCGACAAGGAATGCTCCACGAAGGACGGCGACTGGAACTGCCAACAGCGTTGGACGACGACGCGCGGCATGATTGCCTTCCATAACTATGTGGATGGCACGACGGTCGACCAGTGGCAGGACGACGGCGCCAACAACATCGCGTTCTCGCGCGGCGACAAGGGCTTTGTCGCGATCAACAACTCGACCGAAGACAAGGAGGCCGAATACACGACCTCGATGCCTGACGGCGAGTACTGCGACGTCTACGCCGTGCAGGACTGCTCGAAGACCGTGACCGTCTCCGGCGGCAAGGTCAAGGTGACCGTGCCGGCGATGCAGGCCGTCGCGATCTACGGCGGCGCCACCAAGACGACGCACCCCGCGTCCGACGTGGCCGTTGACCCGAGCACCCCGGACGTCGTCATCCCCGACACCACCGTCAAGCCCGACGACCATACGACGACAATCTGGTACAAGCCTGCTGATAACTGGGATACAGCGAATATTTACTACCCGGAAAATGGTGATTGGAACAATCCTCAAACAAAGGATATGGGGACCAAAGATGCTGATGGATACTTCAAAATCACCATCGATAACCATGGAAAGGATCAAGAATTAGTATTCAATAATGGCAATGGAGCCTGGGACAACCCCAATGGTGGCGGCAATTATAAGATCGCCAAAGGGCTGACGCATGTTGTTGTCGAAGATCATGAGATGACCATTGGCAACCCGGGGGTAATCAGTGCACAGACTCGTCTCGTCGTCCATTACAAGCCTGCGGCTGATGATCCAGGTCGAGGCGTCTATGTGTGGGGCACCGACAAGACCGGCAATAACATGAATGCCGATCACCATGCCTTTACTGGCGAGGATTGCTATGGGAAGGTCATGGAGCTCGTTGTTGACGGTTCCTATGACAAATTCGGTTTCATCCTTACGAAAGTGAACGATGACGGCAGCTGGGACAAGCTTCCAGTCAGCGACAATCCAGATGACGGCAACCGCGAAGCCCAAGTCAATGCGAATGGGACCGCTGAAGTGTGGATTGACGGCGTGAACTCGTCGCGTGAGACCCAGCTTGAGGCGCCCGCCGATTACAAGTGCAAGGCAGACAAACTCGACGTGACTGTGCATTACATGCGCAACGACGGTCTGTACTTCAATCCAGATGCCTCTTCCTTCCCCAGTGACCTTGCGCATCCGGGAGCGGATAAATGGGTGGTGTACAGCTGGAATGGCGGCGAAAACACCGTCGGACGCTTCACCGAGCATGATGATTGGGGTGAGATTTCGCGTTACATCCTGACCAACTATACCTATGCGAATTCGGAGGGTTCTTCCGGAATCGGCTTGCTGCGTCGATTTGGCCAAGACGCTTGGATAGCAAAAGATCCCGGTGAAGGCGATGTGCATATTCCGGCGAATGCGCTGACATATGATGCCAACAACAATGCGAAGGCAGAAGTGTGGCTCATGCAGGACGATTGGACCGTCTACACGGCGCGCCCGGCACTCGGCGCCCGCATCTCGACGGCCGAGATCGCACAGAACAACGCGATCGACGCGAAGCTGACGAAGCCGGCCGATGTCAAGGCTGAGGATGTGAAGGTGACCGATGCCAAGGGCAATACCGTTGACATCGACGCGGTGAAGACCGACGGCACCGTCGTCACGGTCACGCTCAAGGACGACCTCGACCTGACCGCGAAGTACACGGTCGAGATCGAGGGCTTCGGTTCGGCCGACGCCGTCGCGGGCTCTGTGGTGCGCACTGACGCCTTCGACAAGGAATACGCCTACGACGGCGACGACCTTGGCGCGACCTGGGCGGATGACGGCACGACCTTCAAGCTCTGGGCCCCGACCGCAAGCAAGGTCGAGCTCGTGACGTTCAAGGACGCCAAGACCGCCGACGCCGAAGCCGCCGACACCATCGCGATGGACCGCGGTGAGAAGGGTGTGTGGAGCACCACGGCCAAGGTCGCCGACGGCACCGCCTACATCTACCGCGTGTCGTTCGCCGATGGCACCGTCAACGACTCCGCCGACCCGTACGCCCGCGCTTCCGTGGTCAACGGCAAGCGTTCCGTGGTGCTGTCGCCGGCCAAGACGACGGTCAAGGACTCGGGCCGCATGGCGCCGTTCTCCAAGAACACCGACGCGGTGATCGCGGAGACGCACATCCGCGACCTCACGAAGAACGAGAACTCCGGTGTGGACGCCACAAAGCGCGGCAAGTATCTGGGCATGATCCAGAACGGCACCAAGAACTCCGCGGGCAAGTCCACCGGCGTGGACTACCTCAAGGAGCTCGGCATCACGCATGTGCAGATCCAGCCGATGTTCGACTACGCGAGCGTCGACGAGACGAAGCCGCTCGATGACTCCAACTACAACTGGGGTTACGATCCGCTCAACTACAATGTGCCGGAAGGCTCCTACGCCTCTGACCCGACCGACCCCGCCAACCGCGTGGTCGAAGCCAAGCAGATGGTGGACGGCCTGCATGCCAACGGCCTGCGCGTGATCATGGACGTGGTGTACAACCACGTTGCCGATGCCGCGACGAACCCGTTCGGGCTCACGGTGCCGGGGTACTACTTCCGCTACCAGAACGGCTCGCTTGTCAACAACTCGGGCTGCGGCAACGACACCGCCTCCGAGCGTGCGATGATGCGCAAGTACATCGTGGATTCTGTGGCCTACTGGGCGAAGGAATACAACATGGACGGCTTCCGTTTCGACCTCATGGGCCTGCATGATGTGGAGACGATGAAGCAGGTGCGCTCGGCCCTCGACAAGATAGACCCGTCGATCATCATCGTCGGCGAAGGCTGGGATATGAACACCACGATGGACAAGTCCGCGATGTCGATTCAGCCCAACGGCTACAAGCTCGACACCCCGAACTCCACCATCGCGTTCTTCAACGATTCGATCCGCGACGGTCTCAAGGGCTCGGTGTTCTCCGATGAGGACAACGGGTTCGTCTCGGGCAAGCAGGGCATGGAACCGCTCATCATGAACAACATGCTCGGATGCCGCAACCTCGACGGCACGGCCGAAGGCGCGTTCTGCACGAACGGCAACGCGAACGTCAAGTACGCGAATGCCGGCCAGGTGGTCAACTATGTGGAGATCCACGACAACCTGACGCTCAACGACAAGCTCGAGAAGTCGCTGTTTGTGCAGGGCCGCAATGAAGGCCTCGACGAAGCCGGGCAGAAGGCGAAGGTCATCGAGACCTCGAAGCTCGCCAACTCCGCCGTCTTCATGGCGTTCGGCATCTCCGAGTTCCAGGTGGGCCAGGAGTTCCTGCGCACCAAGGGCGGCGACGAGAACAGCTACAAGTCCGGTGATACGGTCAACGCCGTGGATTGGGACCGTATGAACGACACCGACTACGGTGACCACGCCCAGTACGTCAAGGACCTCATCGCGATCCGCAAGAAGACCTCCGCGCTGCGTGTCGAGAGCTATGAGAAGATCTCGAACAGCACGAAGGAACTCAAGGCGGCCGACAATGTGGTGGCGTACGAGATCGCTCGCGACAACGGCACCTACGTGGTGGCGCTCAACGCCGGCGACGAGGCCGCCCCTGTGCCGGGCGTGACCGCCGGCGACTACGGCGTGCTCGTATCCAACGGCCGTACCTACCTGCATCCGGTCCAGGCCGCGGCCCAGGCCAACAATGCCGACGGTGTGGACGCTTCGGTGGCCGGCGCCGCGATCGCGGTCAAGGATGGCCAGAACGTGGTGGTGCCCGCCCATAGCGCGGTGCTGCTCGCCCCGGTCGCCGACCTCGGCCAGCCGGATACGCCGGATACGCCGACTGATCCGGACACACCGGACACTCCGGATACTCCGGATACTCCGGTCAATCCGGATGAGCCCGGCGACACCGACAAGCCGTCCGCCGGCGAACAGCCGGGTGGCAACGCCGCGGGCTCGCAGTCGTCCACCGGCGCCGCGCAGCAGGTGGCCGGCGTCGCTTCGACCGGTTCGGCCATCGCGCTGCTGGTCGCTGTGGCAGTGGCCCTCGTGGCCGCGGGCGCCGGTCTGCTGATCGCCCGCCGCCGTGACTGATACGGCAACGGTGCAGGCGCCATAACGGCGCGCATCAGCTGAATCCCGAGGAGGATGCCCCACAAGGCATCCTCCTCGCGCATTATCGGCGCGCATATGCATGTCACGCGAACCAACGGCGTTGCGCCGCGCCATCGGCGATTACAGTGGGAACGAGCGCCCGCGCCGCCGCCGGCCCGGGTGATGATTGAGAAGGAAGGACAACGGTCCGATGACAACGAGGACACCTCACACCGCACCATCCATACTGCATGGGCCCGTTGGCGCAGTGCGCCACACAGTGGTCCGGGCGTGTGCCGCATGCGCCGGCATGGCGTTGGTGCTCGCACCGCTCGCCGCATGCGGGCATGCCGATACAGGCAGCACGACATTGCCCCGCAAAACCGATGTGGAGGTGATCGCGTTCCAGCAGCCGTGGAATTCCATCGCCCGTGAATGCACCCAGACCTATGGTCCTGCCGGCGTTGCCTACGTGGAGATCTCGCCGCCGCAGGAATCGATTCGAGGCACCCAATGGTGGACCTCATATCAGCCGGTGAGCTACAAGCTCGACTCCAAACTCGGCACCGAGAAGGAGCTCGCCCACATGATCGAGGAATGCTCGGCGGCCGGGGTTGGCATCATCGCCGACGTCGTGCTCAACCCGACGACCGGGGCGGGGGAGGGC
>SKEZ01000340.1_pt1 | contig 39543 bp, 27 predicted proteins | sample 4843881 | NCBI WGS metagenome assembly SKEZ01 (sample SAMN11008796, study PRJNA524170) | human gut metagenome | isolation source: fecal sample from pouch patient p1, p46 | place: Israel: Tel-Aviv | reverse complement strand
CATCAATCTGTCAAATGTTAAAACAGGATCCAGCAGATCCAAACAATCTGAAAGAAACAGTGGTAAATATCCTTGTTTTGGATTATTATAATTTATAGTTGAAATTTTCATCGCAAGTTAATTTTAACATAAAAGAGGACCTTTCGTTCATTTTGAACGAAAAGTCCTCTTTTTCCGTAGAGAGTGTTATTTCACAGCCCCTTTTCTCTTACCTAGTAACATTCAGAATTTTTGCAAATTGATCAGCTAGATAGCCATAATCTTCGCCATAAATTAATGCCAATCCTTCTGGATCTTCTCCGGCTACAATTGCAAGATCACGGTATTCGGAAGGGATACTTATTCCTTTTTCCTCCAAGAAATCTTCCACGCAGTCAATTAATTGACCGAAAAACTCAGCCTTTGACTCTTCAAAGTGCGGAAATATATTTCTCGGATAGCTCTCTCTGAGATCAGACTCTGATTTCGCTTTCTGGAAGATTCGCAGTTATTTCCGATCAAATGTTTATAGCAGCTTGCGGTTCCCGCACTCTCCATTCCTCTAGCATAATATCCTGCCATCACCCCGGACAGACAGGGGTCTTCCGAAAAATATTCCGGTTGACGTCCATTCAGCGGATTGCGATGGATATTAAACGCAGGTGCTAGGATCAGTGGAATCCCCAGCTCTTTTGCTTCCTCCCCGATTACTCTGCCTATCTCTTCACAGAGGGGCTTGTTAAAGGAGGCACAAAGTGTTACACCGGAAGGCATCCCGATATTTTTTACATTCAGGTTGACACCGCTGTTTCCATCACTTACCGGAAAATCCGGGAGACCGTATCTTTCCAGCCGAAAGACCCTCCCGGCTTCCCCGATTCCTTCCATTCCCCATCCCGCAGACGCGCAGATTGTAAGGCGCGCCAGTTCAGCGGGTATAAGCTGCTTTGCGAATGCTCCGGCGAGCTTCGGGTCTTTCCGTACATCATCGAACATGATCCTGGATTCCTGCTCCTGAATGCGTTCGGTCAGGCTCTTCTCTGCAGCATATCTGCGGCGCTCCTGGTAAGGCAGGAAAGTTGTTTTCCCTGGCACGACTCCGGAAAATTCACCGGCGGGCCATGTGCCCCCTGGATCTTTTCTGGACAGACGCGGAAAATCTTTCTCGCAGATCATAAGATGTTCTGCTTTCTTAAGGATTCTTTTTTCTTTTACGAAGAAGCTACCGCACTGTTCTGCATTCGCGCTGTTCCCCACATAGATCCTGTACTCTCCGGATGAAAGAATATAAGCCTTCTCCGTCTCTGAAAAGGAGGTCAGCATTTTTACCGGCACCCGTACAGCAATCCGCTGTTCCTCTCCTGGTGAAAGTTCCCTGGTCTTCTCAAAAAATACCAGTTCCTTTTCCGATTGTTCCATATCGATTTCAGGCTTTCCTATATAGATCTGGAGTACCTCTTTTCCCGTTCTTTCTCCTTTATTTCGGATCACTGCTTCCGTCTCCAGTGCCTCTCCGTCAAAAGCAAATTCCCCGTGTCGGATCTCGAACTCCGTATAACTCAGCCCAAATCCGAAGGGATAGGCTTCTTTCTTTCCAAAGGTTTTAAAATACCGGTAACCCACATAAATATCTTCTTCATAGCAGGTATCGATATAAACAGTATCCTCCGATGTCAGACGGGACTTTTCTGCACAATCATAAAAGTTTTTTGATGCCGGAATATCAAAATAATCCAGCGCCCATGTATCCGGAAGCTTTCCCGACGGGTTCACATTCCCGCTCAGGATATCCAGCAGAGCCGGGCCCGCAAGCATACCTGCAAATCCCAGATACACAAGCCCTTTCACATGATATCTTTCTCCAAAAGTCACATCGATGGGGTATCCCACGTTTAACACAACTATGGTATTTGTAAACGCACCTGATACTTCGGAGATCAACGTCTCTTCATCCTCATTCAGATAGTATTCTCCCTTTGCAGATGACGCGTCCTGATTCTCTCCCGCTGCCCTGGTCAGGAAAATGATCGCTGTATCCGATACCTCCTTTGCCCGATCCATCATCTCTGCAGGAGGAAGGACATCCCGGTCGCACCCGTAGAAAGAAACCAATTCCTCATTCAGCGAATAATCCGTTGCCTTCCTGACTGCCTCGATAAAATTAATGCTGTATCTTGGATTGATCTTACCAGCTCCGACAGCTCCGATACGGAATTCATGAACGCCTTTTCCGAACAGGTTCAGTACCGAACCTTTCGGGAGCGGCAAAATATTTCCTTCATTTTTTAGAAGAACGATTCCCTCTCTTGCAGCCTGAAGCGCAGTATATTCATGTGTAGCATACTCTGGTTTTGGTTCTGTCTTCTCCACACCACGGACAGTAAAATCCTGTGGTTCCATCACATTACCGTCTACATCTGCATAGCCTTCAACATGGAGATGATAGCTCTTTCCATATTCATTAACTCTACCGCGGAGAGGAATTCCCAGAACCCACATATTTCCCATGGCCGCCATATACTGGTTGATACATCCTTCCACCAGTACTCCGTCCAGCAACACTGTTCCTTCCACTTTTGAATCCATTGGTTTAGTCCACATCATCAGTAAACAACCGGATAGTTTCCGGTCAAGCATAAAGTACAACCCGTCAATATCATGAAAATCATATTCTAACGGGCTAATTTCAAAAAGCATCGGTTTCTGATCTTTCGCAGTAAGAATCTGCCCGATTGCATCTTCCATTCCCATTTGGAATATCCTCCTTCTCAAACTTGCCTGCACGATAAAACAGGCTGACTATGTTTTTCATCCTCTGTAGAATATCATAATGTATATTTCATGTATTACATTTTTGGATTTTATATTGTAATTTTAACATTGAATATTCATTTGAATACTTTTATAATGAGGGTAAATCTGAAAAAGGAGGTAAATTATCATGATTACCGATTTAAAAACATTTTGTCATCTGTTTTATTGTGCATTCGCGATTCCTGTCAATTATTATCAGATTTCCTCCGGTAACAGCTGTTCTTTTCCAGCTATCATGGACGACCAAACCATTTTCAAAAATTCTCCTTCCCATTTTTTTCATCTTCACAAGAACCCGGATTATTTTGTTTCAGAATCATTTGGATATTTCGGTAGTATACAGGTTCCTTCTAAGGAAAGCGTGATTACGATTGGACCGATTTTCAGTACTCCAGTATCGGACTCAGCGCTTCACAATTTCATGCTGGAATGGGCGATTAATTCCGATCATAAAGAAAAACTCTCACAAATTTTTTCAACGATCCCTCTTCTGTCCATCAATCAGTTTCTTCAGATTCTTGCGTATCTTCATCTCTGCCTGAATGATGAACAGATCGACATCGGATCTCATTTCGGGCTTATGAATACGAATGTGGTAAGCAGTTTTTCAAATATCCATTCTAATGAGGTAATCCGCGCAAAGGAAACGCAGCATTTTCATAATACCTATTTCTTTGAATGCCAGCTGACTCGATGTATTCAGAATGGAGATATCGCCAGCCTGAATAGACTTCTGAAAGAGTCAGCAGAACTATCCGGAGGTGTTCTCGCTGATAATTCTCTGCGTCAGGAAAAAAACATCTTTATCACGACCACCGCTCTGGTGACCAGAAGTGCCATCTCTGGAGGAATGGACATGGAACAAGCATATATGCTAGCCGACCTTTATATCCAAGAATGCGAGCGGTCCCAAGATATTGCCCATATCTCAACTTTGAACTACACCATGTTAGTAGACTTTACAGAGCGGGTATCTCAGACTAAAGTGCCACAGGGAATGTCCCCGGAAATCTTCAAATGTATCCAGTTTATTTCTCACCATATCAATGAACCGCTCCAGGTAGGGGACGTGGCGGAACACATCGGCAGGAGCCGCTCCTATCTGACAAATAAATTCAAAGAGGAACTTGGCTTTGACGTAAGCAGTTTTATTATGAGATGCAGGCTGGAAGAAGCAAAGAGCCTTCTCACCTATTCGGATAAAACATTAAGTGAGATCAGCGCATATCTCTGTTTCTCCAGCCAGTCCTATTTCCAAAATATATTCAAGAAGAAGTATGGCATCACACCGCTGAAATACCGTAAACAGACGCAGAAAGTCTGACCATCAGCTCTTTATGCAATAATAATTAAAATCTTCTTTTTGTCTATTTTCATAATTAGAACTATAAATTTACAATAAATACTTAACATGAACCAATAAAATATACCTATCATTTCATATTGGAGGTAATTTTATGGTCATCAAAAATGTTACATGTGAATTCGTACATCACCCAATTGCTCTGGACTGCCGGCATCCCCGCTTTTCATGGGAAATATCAGCAGATGAAAATAATGTTTATCAGACTGCATGGCAGATCATTGTCAGAAACGCCGATTTCGGGATCATGTGGGACAGCGGGAAACAAAGCGGTGCAGACTCAACTGGTATTGCATATAACGGACATCCTCTTCAGTCTGCCGCGAAGTATGATTACCGAGTCTGCGTATGGACGAATACGGGCTACCAGCTTCAAAGCGACATCTGCTCTTTTGAAACCGCTTTCTTTGATCCTTCCGAATGGTGTGCCGGATGGATCGAGCCGGATCCCCTTCCCCAGCTTCCCGAAAATCCCCTTCTGACCGCCCAAAAGGAGTGCTACAAGACTCTCGAGGCCCTCGAGCGCGGGGAGTCCACGGAAATGAAACTGGAAGGAGAGATTTTTGAAGCGCTTCCGCTCGAGCCATACGATCCTGCCGTGCAGATGAGAACCACATTTTCATCCAGCCAGAAATGTAGCCACGCACGCTTATATGTTACTTCACATGGCATCTATGAGATAAAGATCAACGGAAAACCAGTTTCCGACACATGGCTTGATCCTGGTTTTACTACCTATGACAAGCGGCTGAAATATCAGATATACAATGTTGATGGTCTGATCGTTCCGGGCCAAAATGCAATCGCGGCAACTATTGCCGACGGATGGTATAAAGGGAAAATCGCAATCGGGCGCGGATGCGACTACGGTGAAGTTCCTGGTCTACTCCTTCAGCTGGAGCTTACATACGCCGATGGAAGCAGGAAAACCATCTGTACAGATAAAGACTGGAAATATTCTTATGACGGTCCGGTCCGGACGGCGGACCTGTTCCTCGGTGAAATTTATGACGCACGGAAGATCAACGGAGATCCTTCTTTGCCTAGCTACGATGATTCCAGCTGGCTCCCGGTGCGCACGGACAAAACATCCGCTCCTGTTCCGGAAGCCCAATTCACCCCTCAGGTTAGAGTATTCCGTGAGATCCCCGCTTACAGTATCCTGACTGCCCCTAACGGGGATACGATCATTGATTTCGGTCAGAATCTTGCCGGTGTTCTCCGTGTACAAATCACGGAGCCATACGGGACTGAGATCACTTTTGAACATGGGGAGAATCTGGATAAAGATGGAAATTATTTTTACTGTTTCTCCGGCACCAACAAGGAACAAAAAGATACTTATATCTGCGGAGAGCAGGATCATGAGGTGTTCGAACCTCATTTTACCTATCACGGATTCCGCTATGTCCGGGTGATCGGAGGAACAGGCTGGAAGAAGGAAGACTTCACCGCTCTGGCGATCAGTACGGACAACAATGTGACGGGAAGTTTCCGTTGCTCCGATGAAAGGCTGAACCAGCTCCAGAGCAATATCTGCTGGAGCCAGCGTTCAAACAATATCTCTATCCCGACGGACTGTCCGACCAGAGAAAAAGCCGGATGGACCGGTGATGTGGTGGTATATGGGGCAACTGCTCTTTACAATCAGGATATGACTGCCTTCTATGAAGACTGGCTGAAAAGCATCCGAATAGAGCAAAGAGATAACGGTCATATTCTCGGTACAGTTCCTCAGATCAAAAGCTATGTCCAGCAAGCTTATGCCGGATCTCTGGGTTGGGGAGATGTTATTCTAACTCTCCCGCTTCAGCTTTTCCATCTGTGGGGAGACCGGAATGTTCTATCAGATAATTACGAAGCGATGGGCAAATGGATGGAAGCAATGGTAACGGCAGCCGATGAAGTTCCCTCCCCTGATCTTTCCGGCGATGAGAACCAGCATTATCTGATCAACACTGGATTCCATTTTGGCGACTGGATCATCCCCAGTGTTGTAAATGAGGAAGGATTTACCGACGGACCGGCTTCCGCTTTTCTCACGATGAACTATGCCGACACCAGTCTTCTTGCCGCGGACGCAGATATGTACGCTGAAGTATCCGAACTACTCGGTTATTCAGAAAATGCGGAAAAATATCGCGAATACGGACGCAAAGTACGCCGGGCATTCGAAGAGGAGTATGTATCTTCCGAAGGGCACCTTGGTCAGGAAATGCAGGGAAATTATATTCTGGCATTAAAACATCATATGGTATCCCCTGAAAAGGAACCCCTCCTTGCAAAACGGTTAAATGACCTTGTCGTCCAAAACGGATTCCGGCTGGATACCGGATTTATGTCCACCCCTCACATTCTCGATATCTTATGCCAGTACGGATATTCCGAAACGGCATGGAAAGTCCTGCTGCAAGATGAATGCCCTTCCTGGCTGTATGAGATCAGGCAGGGTGCCACGACCATCTGGGAAAACTGGGACGCGGTGCGTCCGGATGGGGAACGTGCAGACTGTTCTTACAATCATTACGCTTTCGGATGTGTCGGTGATTTTCTTTACCGCAGGGTACTCGGTCTGCAGAACGCAGGAACCGGTTATGACAAGATCCTCATCTCACCGGAATACAGTTGTCCCTTAAGCTGGGCGGAAGGCAGCTTTCACAGTATAAACGGAATGATTCGCTTAAAATGGGCGAAGGACGAAAAAGACATCGTATTCTCTGGCCAGATTCCGGCAAATACCTGTGCAGTAATAGAGCTACCGGATGGCACTGTCAAGGATATCGGCAACGGCAAATTTGAAATCTGGGCAAAATTGTAAATCTCCAATGGAAAGAAGCAGGCTGAATCAAACAGACCTGCTTCTTTTATTTCATTTTTCTTTATCTGACTTCTATTTCCCTTGCTCCGAAAAGACCGCTTTTCGTTTTAAATACTACGGAAACTTTTTCGCTTTTCTTTCACGCCATGTATCAACATCCACACCATCTCAGTGAACACAAACAGGTTTTATTCTCGCCATACCAATAGTAGATTCCATTTTCTCTGATTTCTCAAAACGTAGCATAAGTTCATATTCTTCTGTGTCCATTGCGATAGGTACACGTATTGTGTGTATACTTCTTTTCTCTCACTGAACGTAGATTTCTCCTGCTTTTTCTCCGTTTAGGAAGACTGAGACCACGCCGCTCCTGGTGTAGGATAATTCAATCTCTTTCCATGACATCCCATTCCTCACATACTGGAATACCATTTCGTAGCCATTATTCATCATCAATATCAATGTAACAATATTCCATTATTTCTGTCCTCCTCGATGCGCAGTTTTATATGCTCCCGTGCGCATCCTTCGGCAGTGATGATAACCTCTGCCTCCCCGGGTGTTCCGGCTGCCCGGATCACTGCCATCACTGCTCCGTCGTAACTGCGCCACGTCTTATTCTGGTAGCTGCCTTCACAGCTTGGATCCGCACTGCCGAATCCCTGCAGGATGATATTTCCTTCTGTCTCTATGGTAACCTTCCTGCTCTCCTGACAGTTGATGATGCCGTCTTTGTCCGCAAGGAATATTTTTATAAACGCAAGACTTTCACCATCTGCCGAAAGGCAGGTCCGGTCAGAATTTACCAGCAGTCTGGAGGGTTCGCCGGCGGTCTGAAGGATTGTACTTCCCGCTTTCCTGCCAGCCACATAGCTGACGGCCTCTAGCTTTCCCGGCGAGTAAGGAACTTCATAGGTTGCAATATAGCCACCATTCAATTCTCTTCTCCCGAGACTTTCGCCGTTCAGAAAAAGCTCTGTTTCATCTGCATTTACATAGACATCTACACTTGCGGTCTTTCCTTCATATCCGTGCCATGTCCAGCTTGCAATATTGTCTTTCCACATCCACGGCGTTTTCTCTGCTTTCTTTTCGGCTTTATCCATGCGGAGAACCCCGATCGCCGGATTATGCCCGATGCCGAAAACAGCCTGCCTCAGATAGCTGATTGGTTTCCGGTTTCCCAGAATATCAATATCTCCAATGCCTGCCAGTCTGTCCGGCCAGTGGGCTGAAAAATTCACGCCATCGTCATAATGAAAAATCCCGCATCCAGCCTCTCCCAGATAATCGTATCCTGTCCATGTAAAATCACCTAACACATGATGGTTCTGTTTTACGATATCCCAGAGACGGACAATATCAGCCGGAAATGTTTCTGTTCCCAGCACGACCCGGTTGGGATGACGAATATGGTCTTCCTCATGCAGTGCGGTCAGATAATTATATCCAGCGATGTCATTTACTGACGCAAACTCATCGATCATTTCTTCCAGAATCGGACTTACAGCGATTGCATCAGCAAGTGCTCCTTCCATGACCGATGCCATCCCATTGACTGCATCGGCACCTCCCTGATCTACGTTCTGACCGGAATTGTTCTCACCGATCCCTCCCGCAGTCTCTTGCGTCATCATTGACTCCAGTTCCTCCGGGCTCATACCGCTGGCCTGGCACAGGATCTCTCCCATCCGGTCCGATGCAGCCATGAGTCCGTTAATCCCGCTTGTCGTATATCTTGTGGGATCCAGCCGTTTGATCTCGTCATTCAGTTTACGGTTCCACTCTGCGCCTCTTGGCGTTCCCGCTTCCGGGATCTCATTTCCCGTAGAATACATGATCACGCTTGGATGATTCCAGTCTTTTTCTACCATTGCATATACATCCTGTTTCCATGTCATAGGGAAATAATTGGCATAATCATGGGGATTTTTCGTCCTTGTCCACATATCGCCCAGTTCATCCAGCACAAGCATTCCCAGGCGGTCGCAGGCATCCAGCATCGCTTTTCCTATAGGATGATGAGAACTGCGCACTGCATTAAATCCAGCTTCTTTCAACTGACGGCACCTCCGGTACTCTGCATCAGGAAAAGCCGTCGCGCCGATGATCCCGTTATCATGATGAATACAGGTTCCCCGCAGTTTTATCTCTTTTCCGTTGAGCCTCAGTCCCTGTTTTGCATTAAGGCTCAGCGTGCGCAGCCCGACAAGTTGGTTGCTGCAATCTGCAAGTTTTTCTCCCTCATAAAGTGCAATCGTACAGGTGTACAGATTCGGAGTCTCATCACTCCATAACTCCGGATGCTCTACCACCAGCCGCTGGTGGCACATCTGTGTGTGTCCTCCATATACGGTTACCGTCATTTGCTCCCTTGATACTTCTTTCCCGTCCGATCCGCTCAGTGAAACCACTGCTCGGATTCGTCTGGAATCCATGCTGTGACAGCATACTGGGAATTCCACTTCTACCGACGCTGCTTCATGGTCTGCTTCTTCCGTCCGTATATGCACGCCCTGCGCCGGGATATGGACCGGACCTCCTACCCACGCATACACGGATCGGTATAATCCTGCTCCGCTGTACCAACGGCTGGACTGCTCGACACTTCGCACTTCGACCTTCAGCTCATTCTCCTGCCCCCACTTCAAATGACCCGTCACGTCTACAAAAATGCTTGTGTACGGATTATAGTTTTCCGCAACCAGATCCCCGTTACAGTAAATGCGGCATGTATCTGCAATCCCTTCAAATTCAAGCACAATCTTATGGTCCTCCCACTCTTCCGGGACATCCCATTTTTTCAGATATGTATATTCTCCCCCAGGATAGAACCCTGTCTGATGAGCATTTTTCGTATCCGGATCCCTTTCCTGACAGATCATGGCATCGTGCGGCAGATCCACTTTTTCGATTTTTTCGCCCCTGCCGGTAAACAGTTCCATCATTGTGATTGTTCCTTTTGCAAACAGCCATCCTTGGTTTAGCGATATTTTCTTCATTTTTCCTCCTTAAACGCCCCACATCCGATTACACATCAATGTGTGGCTGCTACTCTGTTTTCAGACTTTCTGTTATATCATTACTCTAATGCCATAGATTTATTTTGTATTGTAAATTTAAACAAAAAAATGTAATATAAAAAATAAAAACCGTCACAGTATTTGCAACTAAAAAAAGCTACCATACTATGACGGTTTCATGACACCCCATCCTAATACTTAAACATTTTTATTTTCATGCATCCGAGCATATCATACAACATGGTCACAATCTTTTCATCGCAGTTATGTTTCTGTCTGCATCGCTACTGTCCGTCACGGTATGTTCCCGTTTCTTTTCTGACAAAATCAATGTTTTTGTGGTCACCCGGCTTTGTATGAACGCACACACCGCACATCAACTCCACGATCAGAAAATTATTTTCATCCAGTTTAAGCACAGCCCCGGCTGCCGTTGGCATTCAAACCTGTTGCGGAAGATACCGGACCTCCATATTGTAAGATCTGAATTTCAGATAACAGCCCTGCTCTCCTTCTGTTTTCTCAGAAAATTTTAAATGTGCCGTCCCCCTGTAATTAAGCCGCAGCGGTCTGATCTCATCCAGAATCCAGTATACTTCTCCCAACATCTCTTTTGTTCCGGTCTTTCTTATTAAAAGAAAGGGGGCTATATGCAACGCTTTTGTCACTTCTCTGTCTCCATCCAGTCAGAATCATAGACCGCTGAATTATATACCTCACCAGCAAAGGCCTAAATGGTCGCCCACATACAGAGTCGGGATTCCTCTATCGCTTTTTACTTCTGCAATTTTATTCATCTTGAATCCTTTCTTTTGAATTATCTTCGACAATATATTTTTTATTACCGTTTCTAAACAGCAGGCCTATAAGCGCAGATGTGAAAACTAATATCCCATTAAACGGAATTCGCAAAAGACAATTCTGTCCAAAGCTCAAATCAGAAGATATATATGTAACTAAAAGGTTTCCAAGAATAGCCACTGTAACAGTAAATATGGCGGCAAAAATACTTACAATCATTTTTTCCCTTTTATATTTTGCAGTCTCCTGAATTTTCAACTGTTTTGTAGATTTTTTCTCCCACACTTCTATTTCTCTTTTCCATGAGTCCTGCGGATCATACACAGGAGATGCCCTGCCGCTGTTTCCATTTCCTTTCTAGTCACTCTTCCTTCCTCGTATCCTTTCAAGATCTGGCGTATCACCGGCGGTCCCCCCGGCATAACAATATCATTTCCTGCAGCCACGGCGTCCGCTCCGTCTACCACAATATCCATATCGCCCCAGTCTGTCACGACGGCACCTTCAAATCCCCATTCTACCCTCAGGATATGGGTGCACAAGTCCTCACTTCCTCCGGCAAAGGTACCGTTGATCTTGTTAAATGACGTCATGATGCAGGCGATATTTGCTTCTCTCACCAGCATTTCAAAAGGCTTCAGATAAAGTTCCCTGGCCGAGCGCTCTGTCAGTATGGAATCAACAGCATCCACATTTTTCCCTGCATTTCCTCTGCGGAATGTCTCCTGTTCATTTACTGCAAAATGTTTCGGGCACACGATAACCGAATGACCTTCCTGCACTCCTTTTGCGATCTCGCAGGCGCATACGCCGGTCAGGTACGGGTCTTCGGAAAAGTATTCAAAGTTCCTGCCGCACAGGGGATTCCGATGAAGGTTCACCGCCGGGGCAAGCCAAACATTCACCTGCTGTTCCTCACATTCCGCTCCTGCGGCGTCGCCGAACATCCGCCAGACTTTTCGGTCAAAGGAGCAGGCAATGAGCATCTCCGTGGGCCATGCGACGCCGCCGGTTCCCGCAGGTCCGTCTTTGTAGAAGACGGACTCGATACCCTTTCTCTCGATTGCCGGGGAAACATACCCCGGAAAGCCGGTTGGGTGGCTGTTTACGGTCAGCGGATTCCCGTCTCTGTCAAAGATCGTAGACGGATCGCTGCGGTCTCCCACTGCCGCAAAAGGCGTTCCCGGCCCGTATCCTACACAGAGGGCAGAGAGCTCTTCGATAGACAGCTCTGAAAGTTTCTCTCTGCATTCCGTCTCCAACAGCAGATTCTCCCCATCAGCCAGATTTTCTATTTTCGCACAAACACCTTCTGATTTTACGCAGATATCCTCTGACGTGACATGGAGCACAAACATTCCGCTCATCTCATGAATATCTGCCGCTTCCTGCGTCTCTGCTCTATGTCCTGCACTATGTTCTTTCTGTGTCAGGAACTCCACTTTTCCTCTGTTGCATTCCAAGATTCCCAGACGGTTCGCACACTGTTCCACAAGGATCCTTTCATCCGTACAGATCATACCTGCCGGAGAAGTATTCCCGGACGAATTCCCCATCCGCAAAAGATATACGCCCTCATCAATCACCCATGCGGCACGCTTCTCATTATAGACGGCTAGTTCTCTCCATGGAATGAGGATCCGCAGAGTCTCTGTTTTACCCGGAGCCAGCAGGGATGTCTTCTCAAATCCTTTCAGTTCCTGATACGGGCGCTCTATCGTGTTTGTCTGCCCGTCTTTGTTTTCCTGAATGCATACGGACAGATAGATCTGGACGACTTCCTTTCCCGTCCGGTTCCCGGTATTCTTGACTCTGGCAGTCACCTCTATGCCGTCGGCCGACTTTTTGATCCCGGCAGCATTGATATCAAAAGAGGTATATGTAAGGCCGAATCCAAATGGATAGAGAACAGGTTTCCCAAAGGTGTCAAAATACCGATAGCCTGCATAAATATCCTCCCAATACAAAGTCACCGGGCTTTTTGCAAATCCCCTGCTCCCGTTTTCTTCTGCCGAAAGACCGTAGGTCTCATAGTCTGCGATCTGATCCAGATGTTCCTTATCCCAGGAAAAATATTTTGCCGACGGGTAATCTTCGTAATGCTCCGCCACGGTTACTGCCATTTTTCCCGAAGGGCACACCTGTCCTGTTAGTATTTCCGCCAGCGCGGTAGCCCCCTCTTCTCCTGGGATTCCCAGAAAGATTAGGCTTTTGATCCCCGGATATTTCCGAATCCATGACAGATCAATCAGGCCGTTTACATTAAGGATGACTACCACGTTTACAAAATGGGTGCACACCTCCTGCACCAGCTTTTCTTCGGCTTCTGTCAGGTAATAGTCTTCCATGAGATGCCGATCGCACTCTTCCCCTCCGGAATTCCTGCCGATGACAAGCACGGCGGTATCTGTTTTCTCCGCCGCCTGATAGATCAACGTGCCCGGCACTTCATACTCTTCAAGAGGCGGACGATACTTCCCGAAGATCTCGTACATAATCCCGCTGTTCACCATCTCGCTTATTTTTGTCCAGTCAAACTCGTCCTGCTCCGTCACCGGTTCTGTCTCTGCTTTATATCGATAAAATCCTTTCAGCAGAGGCTCCGCAGTAACTCCCCATTTCTCACACTCTTCCAGAATCGTTCCGCAGCCTGACACATTTGCGCCGCCAGAACCATTTCCGGAATACAGAGTTCCAATCTGTGTCCTGCCGAAAAAGGCAATCATTTTCCCCTCATCAAAGGGAAGAAGATGATCTTCATTTTTCAGCAGAACGATAGATTCCTCCGCAATCTTTCTCGCAATTAACTTTCTGTCCATATCTGCTCCTTCCAGCCGCCGGCACCAGACCGGCAGGCCTTCTTCTGTTTTTCTTCTATCCTTCCGCTTCCATCTCAACTCCGGCGTAAAATGTCCGGTCCGCTCCATCAATCCACCGGTCTTGTGTGATTCGAAACGTTCCCTTTAAGCGGATGTCCTCGGAAGAGCTTCCGATTTCTACGTCTACATCCCCATGCTCTACTTTCCAACGCATTTCTCTGTCAAGGAACGCTGTCTGGTCTGCCTTTACTGTAAATGTCACCCGGCTCTTCTCTTTCGGCTCTATATGGATCCGGCAAAATCCTGCAAGCTCTTTCACCGGTCTTGTCATGCTGGAGAAACGGTCCCGCAGATAAAGCTGTACCACCTCGTCTCCTGCCTGGTCTCCCGTATTTTCTACTGTACAGCTAATTCTTACTTCCCCGTCTGGTTCAACTTCTGTTTTTGTGATCTCCAGATCAGCATAAGAAAATTTGGTGTAGGACAGCCCGTATCCGAAGTAGTATCTTGGCGTATGGGACAGATCCACATAATTGACGAATCCGATGCTCTCCTGCTGATGCCAGGCCGACCCGTTGGGATGATTATAAAAGATTGGGATCTGTCCGGCGCTGTAAGCTACGGATACCGGCAGTTTACCACCCGGATTGTATACGCCCAGCAGTACGTCTGCCACTGCCTGTGCTCCTGATTCTGCCGGACTCCACGCCTCCACGATGGCATCTAGATACCGATCCGCCGTATCGCTGGAGATCGGTCGTCCGTCAAAGTGAACGCCGATCAAAGGCTTTCCATATGCCGCCGCTGCCCGAATAAACGCATCCTGACATTCCGGCAAATTGATATTCGAGGCATCCACTCCCTCTCCCATAGTCGCCATGGAACAGGTGCCGTGCTTTCCTCCCAGTGTCAGAAGCACTGCATCGGCTTCTTTCACTGCTTCTAATGCTTCCTCGAATCCGCTCTCGTCTGCTCCTGCCACCGGATAGCCGTAAGCATACAGGATCTCTGTGTTCGGTATCCGCATCTTCAGTTCTTCCAGCAGGCTTCTGCAATCCGGTTTCTGCAGATGCAGGATATCGTCAAAGAGCTTCATCTCATCAGACTGGATCTGTGTCCCCGGCACATACTTCACCGGTTCCCCGTTCGGAAGAAATGTGCCACAAGACCGCCTGAGCTGCGTATCGCCTTTCACCGGCTCTGTATCCAGCCGTTCTGACTCCGGGCTGTCCTCCACTCCTGCGATGGAACTTTTCACAGCGTAGACAGATTCCATCATACACAAATGAGTGTATCCGCCAAAGAATTTCCGTGCACAGTCCCCGTGGGGTCCAATCAAAGCCAGCTTCCTGATTTTCCCTGACAGGGGGAGTGCACCGTTGTTCTTCAGAAGGACCATGGACTCTCTTGCGGACTGTAACGATAGTTCCGCACTCTCCGTCTTATAGAAGATTCGGTGCAGTTCCTCACCGTCTGCCGCAAAGGGATGCTCAAAAAGTCCCATACGGAATTTGGCTTCTAGTACCCGCAATACTGTCTGGTCCAAAAGTTCCATATTCGCCTGTCCGTTGCAAAACATCTTCTTTAATTCCGCTCCATAACCGACGGCTTTCGGCATTTCCATGTCCATCCCTGCCTCCATGGCCAGCAAACCGGTCTCACCCATGGTCTCTCCAATATGCTGTACTTCATGGGCGTTGCTGACTCCGCCATAATCGCTGACAGCCAGTCCATTGAATCCCATCCTGTTCCTGAGAAGTTCCGTCAGCAGACGGTGAGAGACTGACGCAGGCTCTCCATCGATGGAGTTGTAGCAAGGCATAATGCCTTTTAATCCGGATTCCGTAATCGCAGCCTGAAATGGCTTCCCGTAGATTTCCTCCAGAAGCCGGGGCGGCGTGTCGCTCTGGCTTCCGTGGATGCCGCCCTGAGAGTTGTGGAATCCCAAGAAATGTTTCGCCACGCTCTCCGGCTTTCTTCCATTCACCTGAGTAGTTTGTACGCCTCTCGTATATGCGGCTCCCAAAGCTGCGGCAAGGGCCGGATCCTCCCCATAAGTCTCCCCCTGCCTGCCCATTCTGGAATCCCGGGAAATATCAAGCACCGGGGCAAGGATATGGGTGATCCCGCAGGCAGCTTCCTGCTCTGCAACGGTCTGTGCGATCTTCTCCTCCAGCTCCGGGTTCCATCCGGATCCCCGAGCGATTCCTGATGGGAAGCTAGTGCTCCCCTGGATAAACGCTCCGCACAGTCCTTCCATATGGAAAATGGCAGGAATATGGTGTGGGCTCTGCTTCATGACGGTCTCCTGCATTCTTTTTTGCCATTCGGCAGCCTCATTCAGAGTCCGGATTCTACGCATTTCCAGTGTGCTGACCTGTCCAATCCCATAGGGCATTTCTGATGCCTGCTGTTCCATATCATCATAATTTTCACCAAATGGAAAAATGCATCCAAGCTGTGCCATCTTCTCATCCAGTGTCATTTCTTTTAAAAGAGCCTGTGCCCTTTCTGCAGGGCTTTTTGTAACATCTGTATATTCTACATCTGTGCATCCTGTATTCTGTCTGTTCATTATTGATGCTCTCCTTACGTTCTTATTTCTATTCATTCAGGGCTTTCAGAACTACTTCGTAAATTGTGCGGATTTCAGATACAGAACTGATCCCCTCAGCCAGCGTCATACGCTTCGCATACTTGGTCATCTGATTATGTGCCAGCTCCGGCATCATCTGTTCCATCATTTCCAGCCCCAGCGGTTCTGACAGTATTTCTCCCAGCCTGCTGTCCAGCGTAAAACGCATCTCTTTCAAGCAGGTATCTATATCATATTCATATATATGAAATCACAAATTTCCATTCCGAGTTTCTCCTTTTCTCTGAATCATGATATCAACAGTTTACGATTTTATGAAGTAAGCCGGTGCTTCCATAGTACCAGAAGCATCGGCTTACTTATATATGTTAGTTTTCGCCGTTCTTTGCGGCTCTGCGCGCTGCGATTTCCTCTCTCATCTTCGGAAGTTTTTCTTCCAGATCAAACTTGCGGAAAAGGAAGAACATCACAAGGTTGATTACTACCGGCAGATAATTCGAAAAGCCGTAGATGGAATATACCATGGATGTGGAAGCCACTTCCAGTGTTGCGTCATAGGAACCAAGTACGAGGAACAGGGAAAGCAGGAGCGCTCCAAGTCCGTTTCCCACCTTGCTGCCGAATCCAATTGCACCGCCAGATATTGCCACCAGCTTCTTGTCATATTTCCACTCATTATAATCAATTGTCATAGATGTCAGCACACCGTACAAACTCATCAGAGGGATCTGTACAAAGCTGCCTAACAGACCGGTAATAACATAGACTGCAAAGTTTGTCGGGACAAAGCATCGTATCCCGGCAAAGAGCGCGGCTCCCAAAAGTCCGACAGATACGGTTTTCTTGATTCCAAGCGTGGAAATAATCGGTTTTGAAAGAATAAATCCGATAATTGTAGCTATCAGTCCTACCGAACCGGTAATGCCGACCAGATTGTCATTACCGAATATCCATTTTGCATAATAAGTTCCACCAGAAGCAGAAACTGCCGACGTAATATTGGTAATCAAGTTAAAGAGCAGAATGATTACCCAGTATTTATTCTTAAGAAGAAGTGTCATTGCCTCTTTAAACGGTACTGCTTCTTCCTCTTCTGCCTCTCCGTTTTCTTCATCCTCATAATCACAGGCAAATTTGGCCTTAACTCCGTTGTGGCAGCATACAGCAAACAGGATCAGTACCAGGACACCCAGTACAACGCCGTATTTGATCCATGCGGACTGTGTCCCGCCCAGCATATTTGTCACCGGAATTGTCAGAATTGAAATCAGCATTCCTGCGCCATAGTTTGCCACAGCACGGAACAATCCGATGCTGCTCCTCTCACTTAAACTTCTGGAACGCACGGTCATAACCGCTGCAAACGGAGTTGCAATAAATGTATATAGCCCTGCGGAAAGGATCAGATTTGTAACTAGAGCATAAATAACTGCTGGAATCTGTCCTGCCTGGATTGGCACGGTAAACATTAGAAACACAATTAGTGCTGCCGGAATGATCTGCGGGGTGATCCAACGGAAATATTTATGATCTCCGCCTTTTGAGTGATCCACCATATTTCCTGCGACCACATCTGTAAGGGCATCTATCACCTTGGAAATCGCCAGGACAATGCCGACGCTTCCCACGGCGATTCCCACCTTATCCGTATAAAAGTAGTTCAACTGTCCTACGAGATTTGCCATCAGTCCCAGCGCTAACTGTCCGCTGAAATCTGACAGATAATCTCTCTTTCGCATCACGCGTCTCGCTCCCTGTTTGTCAAAACGAGGAACATTCTTGTCTTTTGCCATCTTTCTTTCCTCCTCTATCCGACACCGCTGTTTCTGTATCTCTGTTCTGCCTTTGATCGCAGCGCCTGATTTCATTTTTTTCCGGCGGTTTTCTCTCCCGCCTCTTTCCAATGATTACTATAACCTTTATCCGATTATAATTATTGCAATATAATTCTCGAAATTGTAATTTTTGTCATTACTTAAAGTATTTTTATCTTCACATCAATACAACATCAATCTCATGTGTCTGTCCGTCTCTGTAGTCCGGAAGAGTTTCCTTGTCCCAGGGTTTCCCATCTGCCAAGATCACAGGCTTCCCGTTTTCGATTTGTTCCGGATTTCGGATCACGATATGATAGTCCGCTCCCCGGAAATGTCTCGTCACTTCCGCCTCTTCCCATTCTGCCGGGAAACAAGGACGTATCCGCAGTCCCTCATAATCCCGTTTTACTCCCATGATACCTTCATATAGTCCCATCAGGCACCATGCGGACGTTCCGGTGGTCCAGGACTGGTAGGATTTCCCATAGTATCCCGGATTAGTGGAATAGCAGTTGGTAAACACATAGGGTTCTGCTCCGGACTGCACAGACGGATTCTTCTCGCTGTCTGGCATAATCTTCTTTAATGTCTCTACCGCTTTCGTTCCTCTGCCTGCACAGCAGTCCATGAGGATCTTAAAACCTGTGGCATGGCAGTATACGCCGCCATTTTCAAACAGTCCCGGGAGCATGCCGGACATCCGTCCCACATGGGGATCATACTCCGGATAAGGGGGAAGATTCAGGGGAAACCCGAAATCCTGTTCCATACTGTCCACCGCTTCCAGTACCTGCGACAGCTTCTCTTCGTCCGCCACACCGGCAAGCACCGCCCACGTCTGGGCATTCAGGTAGATCCTGCTGCCCCTGCTGTCTTTGGTTCCTATATTTCCTTTCTCGCTCAAAGCCCTTGCATACCAGCTTCCATCCCATGCATATCGATTGATAGCTACTTTCAGTTTATCATATTCTTCTCTCAGGAAACGGGCATATTCTTTATCACCTGCATACTTCATAAGCCGCGCCAGTTCCCGCAGCGCAAGGCAGAACTGGTGGGACAGCATCACGGACTCCGCCTCCGGATCATCCGTAACATTGAGTGCATCATTCCAGTCGGCAAAGTAGATCTTCACCAGACCATGCTTCCCTTTGTCGAGGATCAGACGGTCCACCGCGGCTTTCACATGATCCAGCATGGACGCCTCTCCCCCATCCTGCCACTCCACACTTTTCGTAAGAAGCGAACAGTCGCCTGTCTCCTTGATCAACTCGCACACCGCCCAGATAATCCAGAACGGCTGGTCAGAATAACGTGTATCATCATAAGGATACCATGTGAGCACACCATGTCCATCCCGGAACTGATGCCGCAGGCACTCCAGAATCTCTTCCCGGGCTTTCTCCTGACGGTAATTTAAAAGCCCCACTGCGATTTGCAGGTTGTCTCTCACGCCTTTTTTCCCCACAATGCAGAAATCCACCTGTTTTTCCACCCAGTTATTCATGATGTGGTTGATCTTCTCATCCGGCGTCTTCACTGAGAGAGACCGGATCTTCTCATAATTGTATGCTTCTGCTTCTCGCCACTCCTGCTCTGTGCTTTTCTCGTCCGCATACCGCTCCATTATCCGGCAGGCTTCCTCGCAAGATGCACTGATCCCGAATACGATCCGGATCTCTTTCTCCTCTCCGGGATTCAGCGCGATCTTATGCTGTAGCACGCCTCCCAGGATAAACAGGGACGCCTCCGAATCCGTACAGTCTCTCCCCTGCATGACCACATCCGGTCTCTGGAACAGGGAACAAGCGGATGCGTCCGGCAGTGTCAGCGTGCTGGTGGTTCTGCAGAATTTCGTCAGATCCCCGTCCCATGCGTACACCGGTTCCGAAGAAGCCAGAAAGCCGTTGTACAGTCCATGAGGCGCAAAGGGATGAGAAGAAGCGCAGTAAACGCCGTTTAATTTCCGATCAAATCTTGTCTGCATACAGCGGTACATCTCATAATATCTGGGATAGGAAAATCCCTCCAAATTAAAGCTCACTGCAGAATATACGCTAAGGTGTTTCTCTGTCTCTGCCATATTTTTCAGCTTCAGCGTCCATACCTCGTGATGCCCTTTTTTCGGCACAAAGATCCGCCAGCTCCCCTCGATGCCGTTCTTTTTTGAGCGGATCAGGGAATGTCCGATACTGTGGGTGCAGCAGTAATCCTCCACCTCTGTATTCAACGGCGCAAGGCCGATGTTCCAACACTCGTTGTTCCTATCATCCCGCAAATAAACGTATCTGGCGTCATCCCGGTTGATCATACACATCTCTGCCTTCTCGCTGAGATAATAGCTGCGTCCGTGCCCCACCTGGGAAATCTGGGCGCAGTAGCGGTCCTCATTCCACAAGTAGTTGTACCAGTACCGGGGCGTCCTTGGCTCATAGATCCGACAGCTGTTTCCGTCTTCCGTGAACTCATACGGTTTTCTGTCCTCTGCCTGTTTCGTCTCAACATTCATTGTTTCTATACTCTCCTGTCTACTGATTTATAATTAGTGTTTTTCATCGCTGCATTTATCACAATACGATCCGGTACTGGATCCCCGGAACAGAACCATCCATTGCGAACCGGACTTCGTCCCCGCACTTCTCTCCGGATATTTCCGCGATCACTTTGCCTACGGGACTTAAGATCTCAAGCTTCGCATCTTCCGCTTTCACACAGATGCAGCCCTCGAGTGTCTCAGCGTAGAGCTTTCCTTTGAATTCTACTGCGGCAAACGGGATGCCCATCATCTCCGGTCCCTGTCCATATGCACTCTCATCCATGCCGGTAGTACCCATTGCTGTCAGGATATACTCTTTCGCACCGTCAAGCCGCACTTCATCTTTTGCGATCAGAGCAAGGGTGATCCTTTCATTTTCCGATTCCACGGTTACCCGGTCTGACAGCTGGATCTCACCTTCCGGAGCGCCGCTGAAATAACCGCAATACGGTGTATGTACCGCGAAACGTGCATGCTCCGGATCAAAAACGATTTCTTTTGTATCCGAGATCAGTTTCCCATCCACATATCCTGCGCCTTCCGGGAGAACGCCCCACTCTTTCATGGCGCCGTCCATAATCTTCGCCAGATTCCGGTAATCTCCGCCCTCCGACGTCTCTGCAATCTTGTCAAATACCAGCGCTTTCTCTCCCAGATGGACGCCCGGACATATTTCCTTCGTATCTTTCGCCGCCTTTTTCAGACGGTTTTCATCTTTGTATCTGCGGAATGCGTCCCTGTATTCTGACCACGCATAATATACCCCATGCTCTGCGTCAGAAAGGTCTGCCCCGTTGAAGAATCCGGCGTTTACCGCCACGTCCGCACTTCCCTGATAGCTGTCCCCGCCGTCCAGGAACACATTTCTCATAGATGTGATATACGGGAAAAATGTCATCGGCATGGAGTGGAACACGGGCAGCGACTTCAGGTCATTCTGCGTATATACCACATCCACGCAGTGCTCTGCCACAGACACGAGTCCTTTCAGGAATACGGAAGCCATGAATCCCCACTGGCACACCACCGCCGGATCATTGTATGCGTCAAATACATTCAGGATCTCGTCCGCCGGCTGATCATCCCATTTTTCGGAAGTATGGTGGTTGTAGAGGATCAGGCCGTCCCAGTCGTTTAAGCATGCATAGGCGATAGTCTGTACAAAGGCTGTGGAATGGAACGGATGCAGACCGTACTCGTTCCACTCGCTAAGCATGAACGGCTTCCCGTTTACGACAGCCACGGAGCCTAGACTTAAAAGCGTGGTCGCCATAGAGCCGATCCCTTTCTGCATAGTCAGAGGATTTGCGGACACATATTCCGCCGGACCCGCCACCAGATAGGTATTCCCCTGGACAGGGAGCAACGGATGGTTGAAATAGCAGTTATTCTCCATCATATCCCCGTCTGTGTGCCCGTATACATCCGCCGCCCCGGCGATTAGGTTACTGGTAACAATTGGTACTTTTGCGCCTAGGGAATGGATATAGTCTTTCATATCCTGATAGAATTTCCGGTTCATATAGATTCCGAACTCCATAAAGTCCGCATATCTTGACGGTCCCTCCGGCGCATCCCACTGTCCGTTCGGATCATTCACCGGCTGATAAAAACTTCCCTCAATGCCCCTGACAGTTCCCTGAACCGGATCTTCTTCGTCTCCAAGAGCACAGCAGCCATTGCAGGTCCATGCTTCTTTCAGGCGCTCTCTCGTGTAATATTTCATTAAGAGAAACTCGTTGAACCGTTTCTGTACCTCGTCCCGGTACGGCTTCATCTCTTCTCCTACATCTGCTCCTATATTTCCCTTTATGGCAGAGTCTTCATTGTTGAGCTGGATCGTCACTACCGCCGGATCATCGATCAACGCGAGTCCTGTATATGGGTTCACATGACAGAGCAGCTCTTTCGCATATTCTTTCTGGAGCTGAATCGCGCGTTCATTGTACATATAATAACGTTTCATACAAGATGGCGCTCCCCCCGGGTAATCCATACCGTCATCAGGTGTAAACTCCCTTGCCACAATCAGGTCAATATGAAGATAGATTCCCTTTTCTTTCAGTTTTGCGGCAAAATAATCAAACCGTTCAAGCCCCTCCGGATTGAATTTTCTGCTGGATCCCGATGTATAATCAAGTAACGGCGCATCTTTGTAGCTGCTCCAGCTTCCCGGTTCTTCCCCCACGGGCGCATCCGCCGCATGCAGACGGATAATATTTACTCCCATGCTTGCAAAGCGTTCCGCCATCTTATCTGCAGTCTCATGATCCGGTGTATTAGAACGTGCCGCAACATTAAATCCTAAAAATCTTGCCCTTGTTCCATTCTCAAAATAAAGATGTCCATCCCTCGTTTCCACAAATCCATGCTTTCCCGCAGGAGCGTCCAGAAGATGCGAATAATCAAGAACCCCTGTGTTCGATTCCGCTTTATGGATCCGTATGTGCTGCTTCATATTTTTCTTCCTCCTATCTGACTTCCCGATGAGCAAATGCCCTCAGCTTTACTGATTACAGCGTGGACTGTAATTCTCATTGAATGAATCTTAACATCAGATAGATTTCAAATATTGCAAAATTCTTTCTGTGATTGTAAAATAAGGGAAACATATGAAGAAAGAAGAGAAACTACTTATGGAAATGAATTATATCGCCCTATGCAAAAGTTTTTATTATGCGACAAATATCCCTGTTACCTTGATGAAAGACAACTTTGCACTCTACTCTTCCTTTGACGATATTCTCGGCAACACTCCTGCATATTACCGTGATCTGTTTCCCGTGGGACAAGATAATAACCCTTGCTTCTGTGGAGACTCTCCCGATATAGAATATGGCCGCATTCTCATTGAAGGAACCGGATATAACCTGATCATAGGACCTGTCTTTAGTGTACCTGTCACAGATGCAATTATCCGGCAGGCCAGAAAAGAGGCCTGTGTATCTCTGAAAGACCGTGAGTCATTTACTGAATTGCTATATGCTATCCCACGTCTCAGCCAGATGCAGTTTGCCCAATATCTCTCGCTTTTATATCAGTGTCTGAACCATAAACCGGCAGATTTAAATCAACTTTTTTCAGAGGAAGATATTTTTACCAGAATCCGTAAGAACCAGCAGACAAATCTTCGAATGGAAGATCAGGAAAAGGAGAATACACATAATACCTATTATTTTGAGTTGGAATTATATCAACTCATTAAAGAAGGGAACGTAAATAAGCTAAAAAAATTTCTTTTCGCCACACGTGCTCCTCTGAAAGAGGGGAAAATGGCAGCATCACCTCTGCGCCATGCGAAGAATCTTTTTATCAGCGCAGTAACAAAAGCCGGAATCATGGGCGCGATCCCCGGTGGAGTTGAGGTGGAAAAGACTTATCAGCTTATCGACTACTACATACAGGAGTGCGAACAGCTACAGTCCATTGAAAAGATCAATCAACTGCAGTATCTCATGCTGCTCGACTTCTGCCAGCGTTCCGGAGAAAACCACATTCCAGAGGGCATCTCTCCTGATGTTTACAAGTGCATGACCTTCATCCGTGAACATACCAACGAATCTATCTCTGTCGAAGATGCAGCTACTCATGTAAACAGAAGTAGTTCTTATATGATGAAACATTTTAAGAGTGAGTTGGGGATCCAAATGGGGGCATACATTATGCGATGCAAGCTGGAGGAAGCAAAAAGTCTTTTAACCTACAGCGAAAAAAGCCTGGCTGAAATCAGCAATTACCTCTGCTTTTCCAGCCAGTCCTATTTTCAGAATGTATTTAAGAAACAGTACGGATTAACGCCACTCCAGTATCGGAAACAGACGAAAGCATGATCAGGCGGAGGCTGCCATTTCGTTTCGGTGCCATCCGGTATACCCGGGTAACATTTTCCGAATACCGGAATGTGATGTCTATATTTTCCCAAAGGAACAGCTTTATAAGCATCGTTTTTCTATTATGGCTGCAATTCAAAAAACATATTTCGATATTCCGAAGGCGTCTGTCCTAAATGCTTTCGGAATACTTTGACAAAGTAACTGCTGTCCCTGAAACCGCATTGGATGGCAACTTCATTGACTGTCAAAGATGATTTTGCCAGAAGTTCTTGTGCATACTTTAAACGATATAATGTTACATAACTCATAGGCGGCTTTGAATAATATTTTTGGAAACATCTTCCCGCCTCACTCCTGCTGATTCCCGCGGAAGCAGCGAGTTGTTCAAGTGAAATATTTTCTCTAAAATGTTCCTGTATATAGCACAGCATTTTCTGAATCCGTATCTGTATCTGACGGTCCCTGCTACCATTCTTTGTATGATAGAGCTCCTCACGCCGACAGTACAGAATCTGAAATATATAAACCAGGTCTTGATGTACCTCGATTTCCGGGCACTCTGTTCTCACAGGCTGCAAGATGCAACGTTCAAAAACAGTGTCGTCGGCATTTTTTCCTGCTGAGAGAATAGCGTATACATGAAACAGGTGCGCTGACACAATTTTCTGCCATTCCTTTTCTGATGAAAAAACGATATACGGCAATGTAGCGTCATTAAGTATAAGACCGAAGTACTTCCGAAAAATAACGCTTGTCATCAGCGCAAGCACTTCATCTGTAAAGACAATATTGGGACACAGGCATGGCCTGCCAGTGTCTGTCATACGATAGCTGTGCATTTGTCCTCCTCCGACCAGAATAGATTCACCTTTTCGGAGAACCAGACAATCGTGTCCCACCTGTACTTCAATATCCTGCTGGACGGCAGAGAAAAATTCATATCCCATATGCCAGTGAAGCGGCACCTGATGATCCGCCCAATGATTGAGGTCGTCTACATAGTATTTGACAGGGAAAGAGGGGTCTGCAAACAGAATGTTTTCCTGAAGTTGTTGATCGAGTAGTAATGTATCCATATCACTTATATTTTTCAATTCTCACACCTCCTGGATTCTCATTTTTATACATTCCGGGTAAATATTACCATAAATTGAGCAGACTGGCCATAGTATTCGCCCTTTTTAGATGATATTATTTTATAGTGTGCTGTGTGAATATGACTTTTGAAACATAGTACAAATATGATAAACGGAGGCGGTCAAATGGCAACAATCTTACTTGTATTTATCTATATTTTCTACATTGGACTGGGTATTCCCGATTCTCTGCTGGGCTCAGCATGGCCGGCAGTCCACGGGGAACTCCATGTCCCAGTTTCCTATGCCAGTTTTGTTTCAGCGATCATTTCCACCGGAACAGTCCTTTCCAGTCTTTTCAGCACAAAAGTGATTGCCCGACTGGGAACGTCGAAAGTTACGGCCATCTCAACCAGTCTTACGGCAATTGCATTGTTAGGATTTTCCTGTTCCCACAGCTTTCTCTGGCTCTGCCTGTTCGCCATTCCCCTTGGGATCGGAGCCGGATCCATTGACACCGCGCTGAACAATTATGTCGCACTTCACTATAATGCAATGCAGATGAGTTTTCTTCACTGCTTTTATGGCATCGGAGTTACTGTAAGCCCTTATCTCATGTCTCTTGCATTGTCAGAGAGCCTGAACTGGAGGGGAGGATACCGCACAGTTTTTTATATCCAGCTTGTCATCGCTGCTTTATCTTTTCTCAGCCTCCCTCTGTGGAAAAAGGTCAAATCGGTTCAGCAGGAGGAAGAAACTGTCCAGGTTCTTCCTCTGTTGCAGATGATCAGGCGGAAAAAGATATGGGCGTCATGCGGTGTGTTTGCGGGAATCAGCGCTCTGGAATCCACCTGTCTGATCTGGGGAAGCACATATTTATCAGAGACAATAGGATTATCCGCGGATATGGCAGCGGCATTGATCACGTTCTATTTTGCAGGCATGACTCTGGGCCGTTTTTTCTCCGGCCTTCTTTCGCTTAAATTTTCTGACTGGAAGATCATTATAATAGGGCAGGTCACAATCCTCACAGCTGTATGTATCTTACTGTTGACAGATCACACTGCACCTGCCGTGTTCGGGCTCTTTCTGACCGGTCTTGGAAACGGACCTGTCTTCCCCAATATGACTCATCTGACTCCGGTCCTGTATAAGAAAGAAACATCCCAATCCATCATAGGAATTGAGATGGCATTTTCAAACCTGAGTATCATGCTTACACCTGTTCTCTTCGGTTTTGTATCTGGTATTATGGGCACTGAGATCTTTCCGGTTTTTCTGGCAGTTATGTTTGTTCTTATGGCTGGATGTACGATTATTCTTAGGATCGGTGACGCTAGAAGCCGTATAACGGAACAATAAAGTAGGTAATAATAGATATTATTCTCTTATGATTTTGAATTATCCAAAATCATAAAAATCTAGATTGTAACTCCATTTTCCTGTTTATTTCACACCTTTAGCACCTTATACTAGACTCCCCGGATTGTTGCAAGCTGAAAGTCCCGGTTATCCCGGAATCGTTCTCTGAGCCTTCAGATATGCATCTACTGTGTGGGTATCGATTTCTGCCTCATACCCCTATATATCATCCATAATCTGCTGTCTGGTAAATGAAAAAAGTCTGCGGCTTTTCTTGATTGTGTCAAGATTTTCGTAAAAGCAAGTTTCGCCTGAGTAACTCAAAACTCACTTAAGGGAGAGAATCTTATGAATCAAGAACTTCTTAGACAACTTGAAGTTATTACAGAGGAAGAGCAACAGATTCTGCATGGAGAAAACAGTGTACAAAAAGCTTTATATGCATCGGGGAAATCATTTATTATTGACAGTAACAAACTTCTTAAAAGAGGAAAACTCATGGAAATCCGCCCACATACGCGTTTTGCCCATTTTCCAAGGCATCGACATAATTATGTTGAAATGGTTTATATGTGTAAAGGAGAGACTAAGCACGTGATAAATGGCAATGAAGAACTCTCATTAAAAACAGGAGATTTACTTTTGATGAATCAAAATGCTTTCATGAAATTTTTCCTGCTTCCGAATCAGATATTGCTGTCAACTTTATTATTTTGCCCGAATTTTTCAATTATGCAATCAAATTAATGGACAATCAGAATGCCTTATTTGAATTTCTTGTATCTACAAAGGATGGATTATCTATATTTCAAAATCGGAAATATCTTACCTATCCAAAATCTATTGGAAAATATGATATGGACAATTATAAATAAACAGACTTACCGCAATACCGTTAATCAAATTACTATGGGACTTTTATTTCTTAACTTATTGGAGTATACTGATACTTTGTACCAAGACAATATTAAGACCTCTGAACAAGAACTTATATTTTCCTCATTAAAATACGTTAAAAGCCATTACCCACAGAATCTATTCTGCATTCAATAGGTTATGAAAATAGTAGCTTTTTTCATAATAGATTTAAGGAAATTCATGGGAAGACCCCAAAAGAATTTCGAAAAGAAGGGACTGTCACAGTATTACATGGAAGTGACAGTCCCTCAGATACAATTTAGATTTTTCATTCGTTAAACTCCATTTTAACCCCAATAGCGATGGTTATAAGAATATAGATTTACATAAAATTCAATAGTGCCTTTTATGAACTTTTTTATATTTTTCATCATTTTTCCTTACCTCCTTTACATTTGCATTATAGCTCTATCTCATTTATAATACTTGTCAAATCCAATTCAAAACCAGCCATTTTTTGCAAAGGAGATTATTATATGCTGCCATTTTATGAGAATTTTGAAGAGAGTCTGGAAATTTACGAAAAAAAATCTCGACATATTCGTCCACACCTACATAAATCCATGGAATGTATATATGTTACAGAAGGGACCTTAGAGCTAGGTATTGGTCAAGAATTATATCATATGGAAAAATATGATTTTGCGATTGTTTTTCCTGAACTTATTCATCACTATCAGGTATTCGACTCCAGAAACTGTCGTGCAATTTATCTTTTATCTTCCCCCTCTCTTACTGGCGGATACATTCAAACAATACAACAGCTTTGCCCTAAGATTCCTATTATTTCTGCTGACCATGTACATTCTGATATTCCCTACGCTCTACATAGTTTACGGAATATTTCTCCAAAAGACAACCAGGCACATGTCCTTTGGCAGGCTTATACACAAATCATTCTAGCAAGATCACTGCCCCATTTTCTTCTAATAGAAAAAAGTGCCGTAGGTAGTAATGATATAATTTATCAAACAGTCGCATATATTGCTGCACATTTTGCTGAAGATATTTCCTTAACACAAATGGCAAGAACTTTGGGATACAGTCCATATGCTCTTTCCAGAGTTTTTTCTGGCACTTTTCATTGTAATTTTAACAATTATCTTAATACCATACGTTTAGATTATGCATGTAGCCTACTTCAATATACAAACCAGACGATTACAGAAGCCTGTATTAATTCTGGCTTTGGAAGCCTTAGGACTTTTAACCGAGTATTTCGAGAGCGGTATAAAATGTCGCCTAGAGATTACCGCAATAAATACAGAAAAAAGTAATAAATATCATCCTATCCCAATTTCATTACTACATTAATATTCCATATCCCATAATGGCAATATTTTCAATCGAGTAAGTATGTTCCCATACTCCACGAACTCTATCTCCATTTATCACTGTTCCCGTATTTCCTTCTACTGTATAAATAATTCCGCCTTCACATTTTTCTACGATTCCCACATGGTCTGATACTCCATCTCTATCCCAATCAAAAAAGATTAAGGAACCGGTTCTTGGTGTAAGTCCTCTATTCTGCCATTTTCCGTGATTTTTAAACCATTTGATTCCATCTTCACATAGAGAAAACCTTGGCATCGCTCCACTTTCAATCAATCCGCTCTGTTCTCCACACCAACTGACGAAGCAGGCACACCATTCTACATAAGAATCAAATCCATACCATTTCCAGTATTTCTCACCGTTACTACTGCCGATTTCTCTTTTAGCTAGCTGCACAATCTGCCCATTTCCAAATAAGCTATCAAATATACTTCCTCCGGGATAATATCGCTGTACATGCGGAACATATTCTGGATCGCCATAGCTTGTCCAACCGTGGGAAGCTGCCTGCTCCTGACTAAATATACCCACCATACTTTCTTATTGCCCAACTGATATATCCATTCCCATAGTTATATCCCTGCCAGCTAAGCTGCAGTTTTCCCATATCAAGCGGACTTGCACATCCGGCCTCTTGTACGCATGCTGCATAATACTGTATCCCAACCCGTATGGAATACTCCGGATCTTGGATCGCTCCAGGACGATTGGGATACCGGGTATTATAAGGACATTCGCTGGACTGCATCGGATCGGTTCCCCTTCCTCCAGATTCCTGCATCATGATCGCTTGGATCGAAGCAACATATTCCGGGATTCCATACTGAGACGCATATTTTTGTAGCATTGGGGTATATGACAAAACTTCCTGGCTCAGTGGCTCCGAACCGCTATTACTGGAACTGAAACCTATTCCTCCGATCACCCCTAAAAAAATAACAAGCAAAACTATAACCCAACCGCCTGCTGCCAGAAAAGCAGTAAAAGATTTTACCGCTGTAATGGTAGTTTTAACGGTTGCTTTTATCACATGGACTGCTTTCCGGATTCCCTTTGCAGACCTTACTGCTGTTCTTTTCCCCTCTATAGCAAGTTTCTTACCTGCCTGATACACATGCTCTGCCTGCTTTTTTGCCTGATTCGTTTTCTGTGCTGCTTTCTGAAACTTCCCTGCTTGTTTTACATCGATTCCTGTCAGTTTGGTTGAACGAGAAAAAGGCTGCTCCTGTTTTTTGATATCCACATCAAACGTTTTCTTTCCTTTCCCCTCAAGAAATTCCCGCGTCTTGATTCTGGAATCTATCCTTTCCCCGGCTGATGTTTGGTTTTGCCGACTCTTAAGATCCCTATTGCCTTTCTCTTGATTTCCCATGACATGGGGTACTCTCCCCTTGTGCCTGTAACTTCAGCGCCTTCTTTCCCTGTATGTTGCACATCATAAATTGCATCGGAAGCTTTCTGAGATCTTATTTTGGTCTTGATACGATTAGAAGCTTTTCTTGCCAGAACTTTCCCACCTTGATAAGCGCCGCTCCCGCCGTAGCTTGCCGCTCGGTCCATTGCACCCTCCAGCTGGTTGGAAGCATATTCCGCAGGTGACTGGTCTGAAGATAAATGGCTTCCATTTGCCCTCTGCAGTTATTGGGAGTGTCCTTGGATTAGGAAGACAAAAAACTTATCAGATTTAAAAAAGCTTACGAAACTGGAAATTTATTTCCTATTGTTCGTGCATCTGAATTATCGAATTACTTGGTTCCGATAAAATCTTTTTTTTTGAAATGGTTGTATATTGAACGATTTATCATTACAAAGTGGAGCTTTTACAAGCTTCTCTTTTTTTACTTGATTCTTGGCATAAAAAAAACAACCATTTGTATGTTATGGTTGAATTACAATTTATTTTTCTGTTTGCATAAATATGCATCAGCTTAAATATACAAAACAAAGGGGAGGGTCGTGATGGTCATTCCCATATTTCATGCAACAAAAACACAAAAATTTTGAGAGTTTTTTATGCGAAAAATGCCATTGTGCGAATTCATTTTGGAGTAGTATTTTGTGTTATTTAGTGTCATTTTTTATTATTATTACTCATTAAATTTGGAAATTTAACAATATTTCAATAAATTTCATACACGTCCGGAAAGCACATAGCGAACCTAATATCCACTTTTCCCGGGTCTTTCATGACACTATTGACTTCATTCCCGATATACCGGGCGGGTTTTTCGATTTTTAATAATATTTCATCATTTAATGCAAGTTTTCTCATATATTTCCTTTCTGTTTTTGTATATATTTCACAAATTCTTTCGAACCTGTTTTTGACTTTTCAAGGTGAAAAATCGATATTTTTTATGTTGTTTTTCGTATGTAAATTTTACTGATTTTACGTGTTTTTCGCTCAAAAATCCGGTTTGGTCATTTTTCTCATATTTCCCTTACTATTTATCACTGGAAAACACCATGCATAATTATACAACACGATACAACATTACAGAAGCATCTGCTATGTGATTGACTCATCCAATCTACACCATTATATACATTTTAGGGAAGAACTTCAAGCAAATATCTTTTCCCCTTACCTGGGTATGTTCGGGACTTGCACCTGTTAGAGTGCGCCCATGCGCGCAAACCTAAAAAACGGAACTGCACTCTTACAGTTCCGCTTTTTTATCACCTGATTGTTTTGGGATGTATCATGAATCTGACAATTTTACTTTACATCGTTTCATATATTGTTACTATCCCCATTAAGGAGTTTTTTATTCGCTTTCTCTACATTCATTTTTGCCATGATAAATGTGATGATAAGCGTAATCACTACCGGAATCCATAAATACATGATCTGCAGCATCTGGATACAGGAATCGCTCTGTACGGCCAGTGTGCCGTCAAAGCCGCTGAAATCTAACAGCCAGCCCGTAATTGCAATCCCAATTCCACCGCCAAGCTTGATGCCAAGAGAAGTACAGGAATACATGGTTCCGTCTACTCTCTTATGCTTTGTCAGGTAAGTATATTCTGAACAAGAAGCAATGACTGCATTCATATCCCCCTGCCATGGTCCCATACCAAAAGCAGCAATACCGGTAAATAAAAGCATCAGTGGTACACTTCCCAGATAGCCTGCTACGATGACCAGTGCTCTGCCAATCGCTCCAATTACATATCCTATGAGATTCAGTTTATACATTCCTTTCCATTTTTCTACTAGCATCGGTGTAATGAGCAATGCAATAATCAGAGGAATATTAATGGCCCAGGAAAACACACCATAAAGTTTCTCATTGAAAAGGATATACGTCATATAGTAAATCCCCATATTTAGCATCGCTGTATAGATCTGCTGTAAAATATAGGTGGCACAGATCATAACATAATACTTATTTGTAAATAGCAGCTTACCTGCATCAATCAGGGAATATGTTTCCTCTGTCTGGGATTCTTTCCTATCATTGAATTCTTCTTCCGGCAATTCCTTTACAGAAAATACGGAAATTGTATTGACAATCAATCCAATCACCGCATAGATGATGGCAACGGTTCTCCATCCGGCAGCTCCGCCGCCCATCCATTCTACAAATCCAATGGTTAAAGACTGAATCAATAGGCTGGTAGAAAAAGCAAAAATGAAGCGGTAAGATCCCATCTGTACACGTTCCTTGCTGTTCTTTGTTACCAGGGCTGTCAGGGCAGAGTACGCAATATTATTCGCGGTATAAAATACTGCATTTAACAGCGTATAAGCAATAAAGAACCAGGCATATTGTGCAAATTCTCCAATATTTGCAGGTATGGCAAAAATAGCGACTAAAGTTACGGCGCAGCCGATATAACCGTAAAGCATCCAGGGTCTTGCTTTTCCCATGTTACTCTTTGTCTTATCAATCAGAGTTCCAAAGAAAACATCGGTAATTCCATCAAACAACTTGGATACGGCAATCAGAGTTCCGATAATTCCGGGATTTAATCCTACTGTATTGGTAAGAAAAATCATGACAAAAGAGGATAAAAATGCGTAAACTACATTTCCAGCAATATCTCCGGAACCATATCCCACCTTGTTATACCATTTTAAATATTTTTTCTCATCCATGTATTTTTACTCTTCCTTCCTGAATAAAAGCTTCATCTCAAAAATAAAAGTTTCTTCATCCAACTGGTATTCAGCCCTTAGTTCAGGGCCACAACTGTTGGAACCAATTCCATTCTGGGCGTAATCCAGGCAGACAATGGTGTTCCCGGATTTTTCTAATTCATAATGATGTGCCTTCCGGGTCAGTTCTTCCTGTGTATAATAGGACACATTGAAGGAAAACGGTTTGGGTGACACGGCTATAACCGTCTGGTTTTCCTTTTCTATTATAACATAATCACAATCGGTATGACTTCCATTCTCCTGCGGTCGGATATAATCTTCATGCTGCTCTTCCACTGTGGCATCATACAGCCCATGACTGCAGGACTTGCATTTATCCCGATAACTTTCGTATGGCCCTAATCCATAATATTTCAGGTTTTCATATTCCTCTTTCAGAAACAGACGGATACCAAATCTGGGAAGCTGCGGAAATTCCATATTCTTTTTCACCTGCATCTTTACTGAGATTGATCCTTTGTTAGAAATTTCCCAGACAGCTTTTATATCCAGAACTTTCTGAAGTGCTACTGCTGCTACAGACATGGTACTGTAAATTCTGACACATTTCCCTTCTCGTTCCCATTGAACATCATAAGCTCTGGCATTACTCCGGTCATATCCGGCATTCATCCATTCCTGTTTGATCTTCCGGTCATTATCCGTAGGTGCTCTCCAGATATTCAGTTCCATAGGAGTCTCCAAAATGTCCTCTCCTAAGATGCTTAATTGTTCAAATAATCCCGAAAGTTTATTGTAAACATAGAAGAATGTTTCGGACTGGATCAAAAGAAAACGATCTGTTTCGGAAATCTGCAACTCTTCTCCGTTTTGTTCCGTGGGCTCCAACAGGGCTGTCGCCCGCTGGTTTCTTCCATCTTGATTTTTCAAAAGAATTTCGTCAAATCCCATCATACTGCCCTGAGCCATAAGCCTGGTATCATGCTTTAAATGGTAAGATATTTTTAAATAACATTTTCCGGAGTCAGGGACAGTTATGTTCAACAAAACAGTTCCTCTCTGGTGAGGCAGTACAGACTCCTGCAAGGAGAAACGTTTTTTCTCTAACAGCTTGCCGTCACAGTTCACTTCGTATACCAAATCGATATAATCCTTTAAATCCACATAGTTCATATAGTTTTCCAGACACAGCTCTCCTGTTTTCTGGCAGAAAGATACAGCTCTTGCCGGGCGGTATACATTCTGGTATTCCAAAAGCCCGGTATGAGGTGTTCTATCCGGATATACCAGCCCGTCCATGCAGAAATTCCCATCGTGGACTTCTTCCCCAAAATCCCCGCCATAGAAGTATTTTTCTTTTCCATTGGCAGCTTGTCCCTGATAAATGGCATGGTCGCACCATTCCCACACAAAGCCGCCGCAGAGGATATCATATTGATAAATCATTTGAAAATAGTCTTCTAAATCTCCCGGTCCATTTCCCATGGCATGACAGTATTCAATCAACAGGAGAGGTTTGTCCGGTTTTTTGTCCATATATTCCTGAATTTCTTCCAGGGAAGGATACATTCGGCTGAAAATATCAATGTTACTGTAATCATATTTTCTTCTGTCGCTGCGATAAAAAGAACTTTCATAACAGGTGAGCCTTGTAGGATCAACCCCTTTTGTCCATTTTAAAGCTTCCTCAAAAGTACAGCCATAACCACATTCATTTCCCATGGACCAGATTACAATACAAGGGCGGTTCTTTTCCCTATGCACACAAAGTTTTGTACGGTCCAGAGTCGCCGGGATAAATTCCGGGTTGTCCGAGATCCGTTCATTCCATCTCCGGCTTACATTTTCCCAGCTGGAATCTTTTAAATACTGGGACTGGGTTCCATGACTTTCATTATCCGCTTCTGCAATCACAAAGAATCCATATTCATCACAAAGCTGATAAAAATAAGGCACATTGGGATAATGACTGCTTCGGACGGCATTGAAGTTACTCTCCTTCATCATCTGCAGATCCTTTTTCATCTGTTCCAGCCCGATCACAAAACCGGTCACCGGGTCGGAGTCATGACGGTTCACGCCTTTGAATTTGATGGCGGTTCCATTTACATAGAGAACTGCATCTTTTACACAGATTTCCCGGATACCAATCCGGTCTGTGATCACTTCCCCTTCTGTTTCTAAAACCAGGGTATATAAATACGGCTGTTCCGGGTTCCATAGATTTGGTTCTTTTACAACAAATACTGCTTTATGCGTATAAGCAGTACCTGTATTTTCCTGAAATACCTGAGAAGCAACCTCCTTATGTTCTGCATCATACAAAGTAAGTTTTGTCGGCACTGTATTTCCCAGGTAGCTTGCCTGTACTGTAATGACAGACTGTCCCTCCTGGATTTCAGTAGTTGTAAAGTAGTCATAGACCACATTTTCCGGGCGGTTCAGAAGATATACATCACGGAAAATCCCACTCATGCGGAATTTATCCTGATCTTCCAGATAGGTTCCATCACACCATTTCAGAACCAGTACAGCCAGTGTATTCTCCCCATTTTGTAAAACTTCAGTCACATCAAATTCACTTGTAGCGTGAGAAACCTGGCTGTAGCCTACATACGTTCCATTTACCCAGACATAAAAGCAGGAATCCACACCTTCAAAATTCAGATACGCTTTTGGGGCTTTTTCCGGTCTCTGATAGATAAACTTCTTGATATAGGCTCCGCATGGATTTTCCTGTGGCACATACGGTGGATCAAGAGGAATCGGATATCTCACGTTGGTATACTGATGGCTGTCATACCCATAATTCTGCCACACCCCCGGCACCTCTACCTGCGTAAAGTTGCTGCTGTCATATCCCTGTTCGTAAAATTTTTCCTGTAAATCGTAGATACTGTTAAAATACTGAAACTCCCACGTCCCGTTCAGACAGATCAGTCGATCCGATGAAAAACGGTCTTCTACCAGAGGTCCCATGTCATGGGAAGCAGGTATATAGTAAGCTCTGCAGGGCATGGTGTTTTCATGCATTATTTTTAAGTTCTCGTAATGTCTTGGCACGATCACAATATTTTCCTCCTTTGTTTTCATGATTTTCTCTTTGCTTTATCAATATTTTATGCTATTTTTACATGATTCGTCCATAAACTCTATTGGACAAAATATGCACAAAATGATACAATGTCGTTCATAGGAATATACTTGTCAAGAGGAGGCGCAAGATGCATCATGTATATCAACTCTGGCTATCTGCATAATTCATTATTGGATTTTAAAGATAAGAGCAAACCATTAGTAGTGGGAAGTTGTGGGACATACCGGCTGATCCACCAGCCCAAACTGCCCACGTACCGCCCCAGGGGAAGAATTGACTATCAATTACTTTATATTGCAGCAGGGAAGGGGCATTTCTTTTTGAATGGCAAGGAAGAAATGATAGATGCCGGACATATGATTTTGTATAAGCCACGGGAGATGCAAAGATATGTTTATTACGGGACAGACCAGACAGAAGTTTACTGGGTTCATTTTACCGGTAATAATGTAAAGAATATTTTAAAAGAATACCATTTGTTTGAATCCGGACAGATCATTCAGACTGGAAACTCTACGGAATATCATCAGATTTTCCGAAAAATGATTCAGGAGCTTCAGCTTACCCGTCCCCATTATGAAGAATACTTATCTCTTCTGCTCAGAGAACTGTTCCTTTTGATCAGCCGCCAGGCTCCTGTCGGAACATCCTCTCAAAACCGGATCTTACAAAAAGAGGTGGAAAAAGCAGCGCAATATTTCAATGAACATTTTGCCGAAGATCTTTCCATTGAGGAATATGCTGTGTCGAAACATTTAAGCACCTGTTGGTTTATCCGCAGCTTCAAACGCTACAATGGACTGACTCCCATGCAGTATATCTTAAATCTGCGAATCACGAATGCCAAAACTCTGCTCAGAACTACGACTTACTCTGTTGCTGAGGTAGCAGCGATTGTCGGGTATGATAATCCTCTATACTTTAGCAGGTTGTTTAAGAAGCAGACAGGGCTTCCACCATCTGAATTTCGGAATAATGAAACAATATCCATGTAAAATAAAAAGGGGAAACAATCGCTGCAAAGTTTATCCTGGAGCAAGAAAAAGCACGAAAGTAAAATCCATTTAGATTCTTACTTTCGTGCTCTCTTTGCTCTTATTTGGAACTATTTACTTTTTACATAGGTATTCAGATCGTGTACACAATATTCATTATATGGATATTTATCTGTTGTTACATATCCTGCAGGTGCATCAATCAACTGTGGAATTCGATTTACGATCGTTGCACAGGTCATTTCTACTGTCGCAGGCTGATTTACGGAAATTGTTGTTTCAGGTTCTCCGATAAATGTCCAGTCGTTTCTGTCAAATTCATCGGGTGCAAATACTTTTCCAACGCATTCCGTTACAAAAGTAATGCCTTCTTCTGTCTCGGTTGTGACAACTGCCCTCATACCTGTCGGCTCACCAGCTTTGATCACCTTATTTAATGTGGTAGAAAACAGATCCTCTGAATGTGTGGTTGGATAACACTTTTGTGTCTGGGATAAAATGTGAAGATTCATCTTGCTGCAAAGCCAGCCATTTTGATTCCACATATACGCCGGTACATACTGACCACTTTCAATCAATTCCTTCAGTTCTGCTTCCGGCATATCATTGATATTTGCAATTTCTTTTTCAAATTGTTCGGATGAGAATCCCGCGCCATGTCCTTCTGCCAATGCAATTCCATAATCCTCCACATTATACCAGCTGCTGCCAAGGATCTTTGTAATCTTGAAAGAAGATCCTGCAAGATTTGTTACCATGGTTCCCCATACAAGATCACAATATCCGACCCCTGTCAGTGTGCAGTTTCCTTCTTTGGCAAGTGTATCCAGTTTCTGTGTCAATGCAGGGGAAGAATTCCACGGATATAACGCTTCTTCACAAGTTGTGATTGCATTGATTCCATGTTTTGCACAAATTGTAAAAATGTCTTCCAGTTCAGCTACGGTACTTCTTGTTGCAATAATACACACATCCGGTTTCAAAGTTCCAAGAAGCTCATCTGCCTGCTCTGCGGGAGAAACAACAACTCCGGTTGCCGGATAACCATCCCCGACGATTTCTGCTGCGTCTTTTCCGCAAACAGCAGGATTCACGTCAAAAGCTGCTACTAAAGATGCTCCCTTTTCGATTCCATATCGAATCAGATATTTTCCCATCTTTCCGCATCCATATTGTGCAAATGTAATTTTTCTTTCCATAAAGAAACCTCCTGTTTTTTGTTTTTCCTCTCGGTATTGATGTTATAAAAATTATAAACCTTATACTTGGTATAAAGTCAATCCATATTATTGTCAAAAAAATGATTCTATATTATGATAAAGAAAAAACATATCCAGGAGGTGTACTTTTTGAAAAATTCTTTCTTTCAAATCGGAGAAATGGCAAAAATGAACCATGTAAGTACACAGACGTTAAGACTTTATGCCAAAAACAAACTTCTAGTACCGGAATATCTGGATAAAGATTCCGGATATCGCTATTATACGTTAGAACAATGTGCAAAACTGGATTTGATTCGTGCTTTGAAAAGCTGTCGTCTATCTCTTGAACAAATAAAATACATTATCGAACTTCCTTCGGCAAAATTACTGCTGGAAGTGCTCGAAGAACAAACAGGAGTTTTAACGAAAGAATTGTACCAGTTATCCGTCGGCAGAAATAATCTGCTGCGCATTCAGAAAAATTTGCAAGTACTGCATTCGCTCCCTCCTTTCGGAGAGGTCTTTTTTGAATATGTTCCTGAACGGAAAATAGATCTTCAGCTGACAGATTTTGACTTTTTTGCACTTGGATATGAAGGATATGAAAATATGATGCTGCAAATGCAAAACTATCTGCACGAAAACGAGCTTCCGCCTTCTTATTTTATAAATGTAGGAACTCTGATGAAAGAGAAAGATTTTATGAACGGAACCTATACTTCACATGCGGCATTTATTTTTGTAGATGAACTTTATCCCAAGACGGAAAATCTGTATACACTTGCTTCCAACACGTATCTGTCCATTGCTTCAGATGATCCGGATCGAGAAGCTGAGTATGCACACAAACTGTATACAGAGATGAGACGACAAGATATGGAACCATGCGGAGATTATCTTTGTGAAGTGCTCAGTCAGTTTCCACTGAGCACTACCAAATAGCAATAACCTATAATATTTTTACATATTATAAATATACACGAAAATGATACAATATTCACCCCTCAGAGAGCTAATCTCCGAGGGGATTTTATTAGATAGATGTAGATGGTTT
>SKEZ01000081.1_pt2 | contig 39919 bp, 38 predicted proteins | sample 4843881 | NCBI WGS metagenome assembly SKEZ01 (sample SAMN11008796, study PRJNA524170) | human gut metagenome | isolation source: fecal sample from pouch patient p1, p46 | place: Israel: Tel-Aviv | reverse complement strand
CTATTACCACTGTATTATTTATCTATTACAGTAATGATACATATTTTTTAAAAAACTTGCAAGTATTATTTACCATGATGTTCCACGCCTTATAAAAAAATATTTTCAAAATAAAAGCAAGCTGTAATTCCCTATATTATAAGGAATACAGCTTGTTTTTATATAATAATACTACAAGTGCATAACTTTAGCTTTATTTAACTGATCTCACAATTTGCTGATATATCAACGAATTACAGTTAAATAAAAATATATACTTTTAATATAACTAGTTAAAATTGTTTCACTAAGCTTTTCTTGCTCTTTCAGCATTTAATTCTGCCATTTTAATCATGACATCGACAGCTTTATACATAGATTCAAGGACAGTATATTCATAACGGCCATGCATATTTTCTTCACCAGCAAAAATATTAGGACAAGGAAGACCCATATAAGTTAATTGTGAGCCATCAGTACCGCCACGGACTGGATCTTCATTGATTTCAAGGCCCTCTGCTTTATATGCATCTCTTGCCAAATCAACGATATCCATGTGTTTCTTTAATTCATCAGCCATGTTGTAGTATTGATCCCACATCTTTAATTTGATACGTTCTGTACCAAATTCTGCATTCATTTTATCTACAGTAGACTTAACTAAATTCTTACGTGCTTCTAGACCATCACGTTCAAAATCACGAATAATGTAATCCAAATGTGCATTATCAACAGTTCCATCAAAACTCATCAAATGGAAGAAACCTTCACGACCATCAGTATGTTCTGGACGATCATGTTCTGGCAATTGATTATGAAAATCAATCCCCACTTGAACAGCATTAATCATTTGACCTTTAGCTACAGCTGGATGAACATTTACCCCTTGAATATCCAGACTAAATTGAGCGGCTGAGAAAGTTCCCCAATCAAGCTTACCAGGAGCCTCACCATCAACAGTAAAAGCAAAATCAGCACCAAAATCTTTAACATCGAAATGTTCAGCGCCGGTTCCAATTTCTTCATCTGGAGTAAATGCTAAACGGATCTTTCCATGTTTTACTTCTGGATGATTCATCAAATATTCTGCAAAGGTCATTAATTCAGAAACACCACACTTATCGTCACCACCAAGTAAAGTATCACCCGAAGCAGTGATAATAGTTTGACCTTTATAGTTTTTCAAATGTGGGAAAACTTCAGGATCAAGATAAAATTCTGAATCCCCTAATCGAATTCTACTTTCACCATCATAGTTTTTATGAATTTGTGGTTTAACATTTTCTGAATTGAAATCAGCTGTATCACTATGTGCCAAGAATCCCATTACAGGTACATCATAATCAACATTTGAAGGAATTTCAGCGATTACACTACCAGCCTTTTGATTGTAGTGAATATCTTTCAAGCCTAATTCCTCAAGATCTTTCATAATTACATTCTTTTGAAAGTTCTCTTCTCTTTCAGTTGATGGGAAACGATCTGAATGTTCATCAGAACGTGAATTAACTTTAACGTATTTTAAAAATCTTGGTAATAAATTTGGATATTCCATATTTTCGTACTTTCTATCATTAAAACTTAAAACAAATCTTGAAATGGATTAGTTGAAACTTCTGAAATTTCAACGCCAACATTCCAATTATTTTCCTTATTCCACTTTTTAAGACGATCAAATACCTTATATTTAAATAAATTCTCGGTATAATGACCAGGATCAACTACAGTTAATCCTGAAGAAATCATATCATGACCTACATGGTAATATACATCCCCAGTAATAAAAGCATCAAGATTATCATCTAATGCTCTAGTCCAATATTTCCCTCCATCTCCACAAATAAAACCAACAGTTGTAATTGGTTTTTCATTACTTGCAGTAATCAGTCTAGCCATTTTAATGTCCATCTTATCTTTAACGTAAAAGGCAAAATCATAAGCTGACATTGTTTTAGGTAATTTTCCTTTACGGCCCATTGCTATACCATCATCATCTAGACAAAATGGTTCAATATCTTTTAATCCTAATTCCTCAGCTTGCCAATCAGCCGATCCATTTTGTGCTTTATCAGAATTAGTATGGATTGAATAAACAGTAATATTATTTTTAATAATATTGCCATACATCGCGTTTTGTGGATTTGCATAGTCTAAATTCTTTGCTGGTCTAAACATTACCGGATGGTGACTAATGATCAAATTAACGCCCTTTTCCACCGCCTCTTCAACCACTTGAGGTCGCACATCTAGCGTGGTCATTACATTAGTAACATCACTTTCCATCGAACCTATTTGCATTCCTACAGGATCACCTTGAGAAGCAATATCCTCTGGAAAGTCTTTTCTTAAACGTTCTACAATGTCTTTTACTTTAGTCATTGTTTATCTCCTGTTCAATTAACTCAATGTAATTTTTAACTTCACTAATTCTATTTTTATCCTTCTTTTTAGCTTTATTCAAGTTTTGAAGAAGTTTTCTATTATAAGTTAATTGCCCTTGCCATTTTTGATAAAAAACCGAATTTTTTTCACGTACAATAAGAGGGCCAAAGAAAATTTCTTCTTCTGTTAATTCATTTCTTTGATCAGTTAATATCGCCTTAATTAACTCATACGTATGACCTGCCTCAGCCATCAGTTTTTCATCAACAATCTTATAGTTATGATTTACTAACCATGTTCTAACACCTGCTTCACCAATATTAGGCTCAAGTACTAATGTATTAAAATGATAATCATTGCGCCAAGCACGATCAAGAATATCTACCATTAATTTGCCACCCATACCGGCAATAACTACTGTGTCAATATTATCAGCATGATTAACAGTATCAAGACCGCTACCTAAGCGTGTTTCAATCTGCTTATCTAGGCCTGCTTCCATAATATCAGTTTTAGCATTATCAAGTGGTCCCTTAGCAACATCACTGGCAACTGCATAATCAATTTTACCGCTTTTGACTAATTCAATCGGCAAATATGCATGATCTGTACCAATATCTGCTACTCTGCTGCCTGAATCTACCATTTTTGCTAAAGTATTTAATCTTAAGTTCATTTTTCCTCCATGAGAGTATGTTTTAAACAAATTTTAGCATAATTAATAACTTTATTTGGCTACTATTTGCTATAATCTTCACAGAAAGTGGGTTTTATATGAAAAGATCAGAAAAAGTAACTTTGACTAATATGTGTATGATCAAGAATAAAGATAAAATTTTAGTCCTTAATCGTAATGATCCGGTTTGGCCAGGATTAACCTTTCCCGGTGGTCATGTTGAAGCACATGAATCATTTAATGATTCCGTTATCCGAGAAATTAAAGAAGAAACTGGATTAACTATTTTCCATCCTCGTTTAACTGGTGTTAAACAGTTTTATGATCATAATCATGAACGTTATTTAGTTTTCTTTTACATTGCTGATAGTTTTACTGGCACTCTCAAAGAATCTGATGAAGGTACTTTGAGTTGGATGAGTAAAGAGGAACTACAAAATCATCAATTAGCCTACAATTTTGACCATGATTTACCTGTATTCTTTAATTCTAATATTAGTGAGCATATACTTGATGGAAAGCGAGATGAGCTTTTTTAATGAAAAAAACTGAAAGTAAAATATCATTATATGTCGCCCTAATCGCTATTATTTTCTTTGCTTCAATTCCTCTTTGGCACATAGATCTAAATGCTTCAAGACCCCAAACACATGTAGTTAAGAAGAAAAAAGCTAAAAAGAAAAAAGTAATTCATAAAGTCACTTGGGGCTATCCTTTTAAGCGATTGTATGAAAAGAAAATAAAATTTAAATCTGGACAAAAATTTGGTGAAACTGATGTAATTCGCCGTTATTATCCAACTAAAAGTTACTTTCATGATGGTTATGACTTTGGCTTTAGCGAAGTGGGGCATTCAACAGTATACGCCGTTCACGCAGGAAAAGTTCACCAAGTAAAATATGCTCCAGGATTAGGACTCTATGTTTGGGTAATCTCTAAAGATGACTATGTTGAAATTTATCAAGAAGGTTTTTTAAGCATTACAGATATTTATGTTAAAAAAGGTCAAGAATTAAAACTAGGCCAAAAAATCGGACGCCTAACTGGATCACACATTCACTTAGGCATAACTAAAACTGATAAAAACTATATTGATAAACACGGTGTACCTTGCCGTAATTACTGGAGAAATAATGGGACTTGGCTCAACCCAATGAAAATTATTGAAGATGATATTGCCAAAGGCAAGGCCAGTGAATCATAACAAAAAAAAGAGTAAAATTACTATCAAAAGTAATTTCACTCTTTTTTATATGTTTAATCCATAAAGTCACGTAATTGATTAGAACGACTTGGATGACGAAGTTTACGCAATGCCTTAGCTTCAATCTGACGAATACGCTCACGAGTTACGCCAAATACCTTACCCACTTCTTCAAGCGTACGAGTACGACCATCATCCAGACCGAAACGTAAACGTAAAACATTTTCTTCACGGTCAGTTAATGTTTCAAGTACTTGTTCGAGTTGCTCCTTGAGCATTTCGTATGAAGCATGTTGTTCTGGACTTGTAGCGTCTTTATCTTCGATAAAGTCACCCAAATGTGAATCATCTTCTTCACCGATAGGTGTTTCAAGAGAAACTGGTTCTTGGGCAATTTTAAGAATATCACGAACTTTATTGGTTGGCATATTCATTTCAGCACCAATTTCTTCTGGGGTTGGTTCACGACCTAAATCCTGCAATAATTGACGTTGAATTCTAATCAACTTATTGATAGTTTCAACCATATGCACAGGAATTCTAATTGTACGAGCTTGATCAGCAATAGCACGAGTAATTGCCTGTCTAATCCACCAAGTTGCATAAGTTGAGAACTTGAATCCAAGACGATAATCGAATTTATCAACGGCTTTCATTAGCCCCATATTACCTTCTTGAATTAAATCAAGAAATGACATTCCACGACCTACGTAACGCTTAGCAATAGAAACTACCAAACGAAGGTTGGCCTCAGCTAATTCTTGTTTTGCTTCTTCGTCTCCAGATTCAATTCTCTTAGCAAGTGCAATTTCTTGATCAGCAGTAAGAAGCGGAACACGACCAATTTCCTTCAAGTACATTCTTACAGGATCATTCATTCGTACACTTGAAGGAGCCGACATATCTTTCAATTCAGCTTTTTCAACATCTTTTTGCTTCTTTAAAGCTAATTTTGAAGGATCACCGTTTTCATCAACAATACTAATACCATTATCTTCAAACTCTTGTACTAGTTGATCAACAGCCTTACCTTGTAAATTATAAGGCTTAATCAAACGAGCAGTAAAGTCATCTTCAGTAATTGACTTATCCTTCTTAACATCTTTAACGACTTGCTTCACCATCTTATCTAAAGATGGTTTTTGTGTAGTTTCTTTTTCTGCCACTAAAAAGCCTCCTTATTAGCCTCTAAGATCCTCTTTAATCCAAGAATTTCTTGAGTAATCTTAATTATTTCTTGTGCATCTTCTTTGCGCTTTGCATCCTGTAATTCAATTTGAAGCTCATTCAGCCGAGAATAAATGTTGCGCTTTTTAAGGGCATGCACATGCTCATTAATTTCTTGAATATTAAAATCCGTTGGTGTTTTTGCTAGCTCAGCATCTATTATTATACCTTGAAGTTGCTCAGGAATAAAATCTAAGAAGCCATTAATCTGAGGATCATTATGAGTTTCCGAATATTTTACCCATAATTCCGCCAATTTTTCAAATTCTTTATCTGGAAAATGAAAATTTCCATTCAAAAGGTATTTTTGTGCTTCAGTAGAGTGAATAAACAAATACAATAACCTAGTTTGACTGGGATGTTTTTCTACTTCTGTTTGTTTAATAGATAATTCAATTGGCTGCTCTGGTGGAATTAATGTATCAACAGTATTATTAGACCTATTAGGATAATTTTTATACTGTCGTGTACGGCTTTGAACCCGATTGTTTTTACGTCTTTCTCTAGCTAAATTAGCCTTTAATGCATCAATAGATACTTGAGCTGATTTAGCCAATCTCTCAATATACATATCCTGCTCAACAGGATTTCTAACTAGACTAATTTGTTTAACCGCTTCACTTATATATGTAAGCTTCTCACGATCATTATCTAAGTTATACTTTTGAGCCAATCTTTTTAAGAAAAATTCAGTGGGCGTTAAAGCACCTTTAACTTCATCATAATATTTTTCAGCACCGTATTTTTTGACATATTCATCAGGGTCTAACTTTTCTGGTAAAACAACAACTCCTAAGTTAAAATCGCCATCTTTATTAAACAGATTTACAGCTCTTTCTTCGGCATGTATACCCGGATCATCACCATCATAGTTAATAATAATATTAGATGTTACTCGCCTTAACATATAAACCTGATCATCAGTCAAGCTAGTTCCCATCGAAGCAATTCCAGATTTTATTCCTGCTTTATATGCTGCAATTACATCCATATAGCCCTCATACAAAACCAAATGGTTTTCATCTCGAGCAGCTTTTTTTGCTTCAGCAAAATGAAATAAAACTTTGGACTTATTAAAAATTCCTGTTTCAGGACTATTCATATATTTAGCTTCAGTCTTATCATCTGAAATTCGACGACCTGAAAAGCCGATTGTCATCCCATTTTCATTATCCAGGGGGAACATTAAACGGTCACGAAACCGATCAAATAATTGTCCATCTTGACTTTGAACGAATAATCCACTCTGAGTCAAATCATCGTCTTTATATCCCTTACCACGTAAATAAGTAATCAGCACATTATCTTCTTTAGGCGCATAACCTATTTTAAAGTGATTCAGAATATCTCGTCCTAATTCTCTTTTCTGAGCATATTGCATCCCTCTTTCACCAGCTTTAGTAGTAAATAATACTTGCTGATAGAATTCAACAGCATCTCTATGCATTTGCATAATGGGATTTAGCTTAACGGGAGAACTATTTCCATATCCTTCTGGCATAGACATATGCGCATATTCTGCAACTTGTTCTACACTTTCAGGAAAAGTCAGATTATCCTTATACATCAAGAATTTAAATACATTTCCGCCTTTACCACAGCCAAAACACTTAAAGAATTGTTTTTCTTCGTTAACTGTAAATGATGGTGTTTTTTCTTGATGAAAAGGGCAAAGACCGATATAGTCTTTGCCTTTCTTTTCAAGTGACACATATTGGCTGATAACATCTACAATATTTACATTATTGCGGACTTCGGCGATAAATTCTTCAGGAATTCGTCCAGCCATAAGAATCACCTTTTCTATCTAATTATTTAATAACTAATTTACTTAAGTTACCTAAGCGATCAGCCAGTTCACTAACAGCGTAAAGCTGTGCTAAACGGTTATTTTTAACCTTTTCATTCTTATCCATGATCATGTTGACGTCAAAGTATTGATCAATGACTGGCTGTAATTGAACAAATCCTTGGTAAAGATCTGCCAAACTTTCAATTTCTTGCAAGTTTTGCACACCAACATAAAGTTCTTTTTCGCTATTATCTTCAAATAAACTTTCGTCAACTTCTACATTACCCTTGAACTTAGCCTTCTTCAGGATGTTGTCAATTCTAGTTAAACTTTCAACAACTGGCTTAAATTCTTCATCGTCGTGGTGAAGCTGCAATACATTAGCTGCTGCTAAAATTTGACTTGGATCTTGTTGACTTGAAGCAAGTACAGCATCAATAATGTCGTACTTAAATTTATTCTTTTGTAAGTATTGCTTTACACGATCACGAATAAAGTCAGCAATTTCTTGATCAACATCACTCTTAGGAAGTCTAGCTGGAGTTACACCATTAAGTAAACTAATAATTTCTGGTAATACTTCGTTAAATGGTAATGACCATTTCTCATTCAATAAGATTCTAACAATACCATAAGCATAACGACGAAGAGCATATGGGTCATTAGATGAAGTTGGGATCATACCTGCACCAAAGAAAGTGATAATAGTATCAATCTTATCAGCAATTGACAAAAGTGAACCTACAGTAGTTTCTGGAAGCGGACCTTCTGCAGTAGCTGGCATGTAGTGTTCCTTAATTGCTACTGAAACTTCTTCATCTTCGCCAGCAAGACGAGCATAATGCATCCCCATTACACCTTGAAGTTCGGCAAATTCACCAACCATTTGAGTAACTAAATCAAACTTGTATAGTTCACTAGCACGATCAAAGTCCTTAACGACATTTTCTGGCAGGTTCCAACGCTTAGCAAGATAGTCACCGATCATACGAACACGTTGAACCTTTTCAGCCATTGAACCAATCTTATCATGGAATGAAACATCTTTAAGACGATCGACAAAGTGACTAAGTGGGTATTTACGGTCTTCATCGTAGAAGAATTGAGCATCATCTAAGCGAGCAACTAAAACCTTTTCATTACCTGAGATAACATTGTCAAGATAATCTTTATTACCGTTTCTTACAGCAATAAAGTGATTAATTAGTTTACCATTTTCATCATAAACTTCAAAGTATCTTTGGTTATCCTTCATTGAAGTAATTAATACTTCATCTGGAATATTTAAGTACTTTTCATCAAATGAGCCAGCAAAGACAGTTGGATATTCTACTAAATAAGTAACTTCTTCCAGAAGATCACGATCAGGTTTAACTTGCCAATGATTTTCCTTAACCAGTTCATCCATTTGGTTAACAATCATATCTTTGCGTTCTTCAGCGTTAGCAATTACATATTGATCTTTCAATGCGTCTTCATAGTCATCCGCATTAGCTAATACAACTGAATCACCCAAGAAACGATGACCTTCAGTCTTGCGACCAGCAGTAATATCCAAAATCTTAACTGGGATCACTTCATTGCCGAATAATGATACAAGCCAATGGATTGGACGAACAAATTCAAAGTCATTTGAATCCCAACGCATCTTAGTAGGAAAAGTCATAGCTTTAATGATTTCACTCATACCAAGTAAGATATCACTAGCTTTTTTACCTTCCTTTTGAACGTGAACATAAGCATATTCAGTGCCCTTAAGCTCTTCAAAGTAGATGTCATCAGTAGTCATACCTTGACCGCGAGCAAAACCTTGCGCAGCCTTGGTCCAATTACCATCAGCATCTTGCGCAATCTTCTTAGCTGGCCCTTTCTTAACTTCATCAATATCGTCCTGCTTTTCAGCTAAATCTTCGACAAGAATAGTCAAACGACGTGGAGTTGAAAAAGTTTTGATATCTTTGAACTTTAAGCCATTTTCTTTTAAAAATTTTCTGGTTCTGTCTGCTAATTGGCTAACGCTGCGTGGTACAACGTGAGCAGGCATTTCTTCAGTACCAATTTCAAATAAATAATCTTTAGCCATTTTCTATCCCTGCCTTCTTATCTTCTGCGCTCTTAAGTAATGGGAAGCCACGTTTTTCACGTTCTTCTACAAACTTAACAGCAACTTCATGAGCCAAGTTTCTAATTCTTGATAAGTATCCAGCACGTTCAGTTACTGAAACAGCACCACGTGCATCAAGTAAGTTGAAAGTGTGTGAACATTTCAAAATGTAATCATATGCTGGATGTACAAGATTTTGGCTAAGAAGACGCTTAGCTGTTGATTCGTAAATTTCAAAGAATTTAAGAAGTTGTTCTTGATCAGATTCTTCAAATGCATATTTAGAATGTTCATATTCTGGTTGCTTGAAGATATCACGATAAAGAATACCGTTACCCCATTCAAGATCAAATACTGAGTTAACATCTTGAATATATGAAGCAAGTCTTTCAACACCATAAGTAATTTCACTCATAGTTGGTTTAACTTCTAATTCACCAACTACTTGGAAGTATGTAAATTGACTAACTTCCATACCATCAAGCCATACTTCCCAACCAACACCGGCACAACCCATTGATGGGTTAGCCCAGTTATCTTCAACGAAACGAATATCGTGTTCTAAAGGATCAATACCTAATACCTTCAAACTGTCTAAGTAATATTGTTGAATATCCTTAGGAGCAGGCTTAATAACCACTTGGAATTGGTGGTGTTGGAATAATCTGTTAGGGTTTTCACCATAACGACCATCCGCAGGTCTTCTTGAAGGTTCTACATAACAAGCTGCCCAAGGTTCTGGACCAACTGCACGAAGAAAAGTGTAAGGACTCATTGTACCTGCACCCTTTTCAACATCGTATGAAGGCATAATCATACAACCTTTGGAAGCCCAGAATTGTTCCAGCTTAAAGATCATATTTTGAATATTTAATTTCTTATCTGCCATTTTCCTTATTCTCCTCCTGCACTAGGCCATAAAAAAAGCCTATGCAAAATTTTGCATAGGGACGAAATATCTCGCGGTTCCACCCTAATTCAGGAAGTCTTCTTCCTGCACTTAATTGAGTATGACTAGAGGGGCCTTTTCCTAGATGTCCTCTCACCAAACGACATTCGCTGAACTAGTACTTTTCTAATCCTCATTATTGTCAAATACGTGTTTATTTTAACACATGAATTAAGTTTAAACCAGATTTTTGCCAACTTAAAAAAGTTTTAATTCATCCAAGAACTTTTTAGTTTTCAAATTTAAATCAATTGTCTCACGATAAATACGATCTATTGCTTTTCTAGTAGCTCTTTTACTTTCTTCACTTACTTTAATTGTTCCTAAGCGTTCTATAGGCAAAAGACCAATTGTTCTCAAAATTGCAGTTTCTTTTGGCTTTAGATGTAAACGACTCTCAACTACATTAAAATGATCACTACAAATCACTCCACCTAACTTAATAGAATAATCAAAAATCCCTTTTTCCTTACCACAAATTACGCAGTGACTTAATTCCGGTTTCACTCCATAGGCGCTAAGCATTTTCATTTGTACAATTTGAGTGATCATTTCACTATCTACACCAGCACTTATCTTTTCTAAAGCAAACACTGCCAGATTATAATACTGGCCCAAAGGCTGATATTCTACAAAAGCATGATCGATTAAATCAAAAATAAAAGAAACATAAGCATTCTTAGTTAGGTCACGATATAATGCATCAAACTGCTGCACTTTTTTATATGTACGCAAATTACTCAAACCATGACCGCTTGTATAAATAACATAAGTACCTGCGGAGAAATTAAGTGTGGCTGCACTCAATTTTGATTTAGGACGCATAGCCCCTTTTACAATTAAGGTAATAATACCACTTTGCTTAGTTATGATTTTAGCCAATAAATCTGCTTCTTTATATTTTTGTCTCTTAAATATTATGCCCTGAACTTCTTTAAGCTCACGTGCCATAAAAATCCCTTCTTAACACCATAATTAACGTAATTTTATCATACAAACAAAATTAAAAGCCACGGCCCTTTTATAGAGCTGTGGCTTTTAATTTAACTATCCAAGTTCTTTTTTATCATAACCAATTTGTTTCAAGAAACTTGGATCTGAACGCCAATTATGTTGAACCTTTACCCATAAACGCAAATTTACTTTTTCACCAAGTAATCTTTCAATTTCCTTACGTGAATCAATTCCGATTTGCTTGAGCATCTTACCACCCTTGCCGATGATAATGCCCTTTTGGCCATCTCTTTCAACATAAATAGTTGCTTCAATAACTAATTTACCATTTTGATGCTTATTCATTTGATCGACTACAACTGCAGTAGCATGTGGAACTTCTTGAGAAGTAAGTCGTAAAATTTGTTCTCGAATAAGTTCTGCAACCACAAAATATTCAGGACGATCTGTGATCTGATCTGCATCATAATATTGTGGTCCTGCTGGTAAATACTTATAGATTGTATTGAGCAAATCATCAATACCAATGCCTTGAGTAGCAGAAATCGGTAGTATTTCTTTAAAGCCATCAAGTTTATGGTATGAATCCATAATCGGTAATAACTTATTAGGATGAATTTGATCAACCTTATTAATTACCAAAAATACTGGAACTTTAACTTCTTTGAGCAAGTCAGCAATATATTGGTCACCTTTACCCATATCCTCAGGTTCAACCATGAATAAAACTAGATCAACATCATTTAAACTAGATAAACTAGCTTTATCCATATAGTCGTCAAGTTTTGAATGAGGTTTAAAGATTCCCGGTGTATCAACAAAAATAACTTGCATTCTATCTGAAGTATATATACCCGAGATACGATTTCTCGTTGTCTGAGGTTTATTTGACGTAATCGCCACTTTTTGACCGACTAAATAATTCATCAATGTTGATTTACCAACATTAGGACGGCCAACTAAGGCAACGAAGCCAGATTTAAATTCTTTTTCTTCCATATTATTTACCTCTGCCTTCATCTAATTGATCAGGATACAATGGTAGTCCATAATCTTCTAACACTTTTCCTTGAATACCAAACATTTCTTTGGCTTCATCAGGTTCAATGTGATCATATCCATTTAAATGCAAAAAGCCATGAACTATTGTATAACCAAATTCTCGGTCAAACCCCGTACCATATTCCTTGCTATGACGTGAGATCACACTAGGACACATAAATAAATCACCAATATCTTCTTGAAAATCTGGATCATCTTTAAAAGCAGCTAAATCAATTGAATCCTCACCATCTTCAATTGCAAAAGAGATAACATCAGTCGGGCGATCTTTATCGCGATATTTTAAATTTATCTCATGACTGCGATCTTCATTAACAAAGTTAATGCTCATTTCCAAATTGTTATCCTTGCCGATTTCTTTCTTTGCTAAAAGCAAAAGTTTCATAATCCAGGTTTTCCAGTCACGCTTTTCATCATCTAAAAAGCCAACCTCGTCATTGTAAGTAATATCAATTGGATCCATTGTTAGTGTTTAATGTCCTCTTTTTCATAAGCAGTAATAATTTTGGCAACTACAGGGTGACGAACAACGTCATTTGCAGAAAAGTTGATGAATTTGATTTGGTCAATATTTTTCAAAATGTGCCGCGCATCGATTAAACCGCTATGCTGTCGTCCCGGCAAATCAACTTGCGTCATATCTCCATTTACGACCATCTTGGAATTAAAGCCAAGACGTGTCAAAAACATCTTCATTTGTGCATCGGTAGTGTTTTGGGCTTCATCTAGAATAACGAAGGCATCATCAAGAGTTCTCCCACGCATATAAGCAAGTGGAGCTACTTCAATAACTCCTCTTTCCATTAAACGATCAGTAGTATTAGTACCAAGAATTGCATATAACGAATCATAAATTGGTCTCAAATATGGATCAACTTTTTCTTTCAAATCACCAGGTAAAAATCCAAGTGATTCACCAGCTTCAACGGCCGGTCTTGTTAAAATTATTCTAGAAACTTCGCCCTTTTTAAATGCTGCAATTGCACATACAACTGCTAAAAAAGTCTTACCAGTCCCAGCTGGTCCAATTCCGAAAACAACGTCAGATTTATTAATGGCTTCAACATAACGCTTTTGACCCATATTTTTGACTCTGATCGGTCTACCTTTAGCATCCCGAATCAAAACCTTCTTGTATAAGTCAGCAAAGTACTCAGTAGTACCTTTATCCGCCATTTTCATCGCGCTAACTGTGTCGGGCGCACCAACGTTAACGCCGGTATTCACGACACTGTCTAATGCTTTCAAAACTTCGATAGCTTTTTTAATGTTTGCCTCATCATTACCTGTAATAACAATTTCATTACCAGTATCTGAAACAGACAAATCATAGCCTTTAGAAAGAAGCTTTAAATTTCCATCATTAACTCCAACTAATTTTTGAATATTCTCTGGTTTTTGAGGTGTAAAAACTGTTTGAGCCAAAAAGACCCGCTCCTTCTTGTATAACTAGCTTAGCTGATCGCGAACTGCTTGCGAAGCAACTTTACCATCAGCACGTCCTTTAATCTTTGGCATTAAGGCCTTCATGACCTTACCAAAATCGGACTTACCTTTAGCACCTACTTCATCAATCGTTTCTTTTACTGCTGCTTCAAGCTCATCCTTGCTCATTTGCTTAGGCATGTACTTTTCAACAACAGCCAATTCTTTCTTAGTTTCTTCAACTAAATCATCGCGCTTAGCTTTAGCAAATTCTTCGATTGATTCTTCTCTTTGCTTCTTTTCACGATTAAGAACTGTCAATTCTTCATCTGGTGTTAAATCATGTCCCAACTTGATTTTTTCATTCATCAAAGCAGATTTAATCATCCGGATAGTATTAAGGGCAGTTTTATCATGATTCTTCATAGCTGTTTTCATATCAGCCATAATTTTATCTGATAAACTCAATCTGGTATCCTTCTTTCTATTAAAAACCCAATAGTATTATAACAAACTATCTACATAACTAAAATAAAACTATTGATTATTTACTATTATATGGAATATTTTTATTGAAAACTAAATTATTGTATCCTTTATTCAAGGCTTAAATACTTAATACCAGATTATCTTATTTTATGACTACTAAATATTTTTAAATTTTGTTATTCACATAAGAATCAAAATATAAACAAAAAGCCCACCCATTCCCGGGTGGACTTTTCAGAAATTATTAATAATGTCTACGCTTACGTGCAGCTTCTGACTTTAATTTTCTACGAACACTTGGTTTTTCGTAGAATTCGCGCTTGCGGTATTCTTGTAAGGTACCACTTCTAGAAACGGAACGCTTGAAACGACGAAGAGCATCATCAATAGACTCGTTTTCGTGAACGATTGTCTTAGCCATGTGTGATCCCTCCTTCCATTTCTTGGCGTTACGCCATACATTTACTTAAATTATACCAAACTAATCTTTGGGGTCAATACAATTCAAAAACTTTTTGATAAATTTTTAAGTTAAATAAACCGACTACTTTACCTTAATAAAAGAGCTGAGTTTTTATTGTTAATCCGCTTTCATTAATAGTATAATTATTTTAGAAAGAGGTGCTAATATGGCAGAAACAAAAGACCAAAATGTATTAAACATTATCATTATTTCCGATGCTGCTGGTGACACCGCATTTAGTAACGCTACCGCAGCAGCTGCTGAATTTCCAAACGCAGAAATCAATTATCGTCGTTACCCATTTATTACCAATCTTGAAAAGCTGGATGAAGTTTTAAAAGAAATCGAAAAATATCCTAATCTTGTGATCATTTTCAGTTTGGTTAAAGATGAAATGCAAATTCCAGTTATTAAATTTGCACGTGATCACAATATTCAATGTGTTGATATCTTTTCCCCTGTAGTTGAAGCTATTCAACAAACTACTCATATGATTCCAGATCAAAAAATTGGTGCACAGCACAGCTTGAACCAAAAATACTTTGACAGAATCTCCGCAATGGAATTTGCCGTAATGTACGATGATGGGAAAGACCCTAAAGGTTTCCTTGAAGCTGACGTTGTTTTACTTGGTGTTTCTAGAACTTCTAAAACTCCCCTTTCATTATTCTTGGCAAACAAGAATCTAAAGGTAGCCAATTTACCATTAGTTCCTGAAACTCATATTCCAAAAGAAATCTACGAAATCGATCCTAAGAAAATTATCGGTTTAACCAATGATCCATCTGTTTTAAATGAAATCAGACGTCAGAGAATGATTGCTTATGGTCTTAATCCTGACACTACATACTCAAGTATGGATTCAATTAATAAAGAACTTGAATCAGCTCAAGCTTTATACAAAAAGTTAGGTTGCTACGTTATCAATGTAGCTCACCGTTCAATTGAAGAAACTGCTGCACTTATTCTTGAACATTTAGGTATTGACGACTACGCAAAATAGAAAATAACAACATAAGTTACTCAAGGACTGAACTATAAAATTCAGTCCTTTTTGTATAGTCGAAAAAGTTTTGTAATAGTCTCGTAAAACTCTTGCGCTACAATAACTATGGTAAATAAATGAGAGGAGAAAAAATCAGGCACATCCTGAAAATCAAAGAATAGTATATATGAAATTTCGTAAAAAAATTATCACATTATTAAGCGCAGCTTTAGTAAGTACAAGCATTACTACTTCAGCAAGTTCAATAGTCTCTGCTGATACCATTACCGATAACTCAACAACTGCTACAGAAACTACTACAGTTAAAAAAACTTATAAATGGACTTATCCATTCAAGGCAAACGATAAATATGGTGTACGTCCAATGTCAAATGCCCAAGTATTCGGAATGACTAATTATATGCGTTCAGTTAATCCACCTTCATACTTTCACGATGGCTGGGACTTTGGGCATTCAGAGGTTGGCTACTCCCCTGTCTATGCTATTCATGCGGGTACTGTTAAAAAGGTAGCCTATGGTAGCGGATTAGGCTGGTTCATCTGGGTAATCAGTCCAGATAAATATGTAGAAGTTTACCAAGAAGGTTTTACTAAAAAAAGTGATATATATGTGAAAGCTGGGCAAAAAATTAAAGCTGGGCAAAAAATTGGTCGCTTAACCGGCTCTCACCTTCACTTGGGTTTAACTAAGACTGATAAGAAATATATCAACAAACATGGTTTTCCATGTAATAACTGGAATGTTGATAATGGAACATGGTTAAATCCAATTAGTGTAATTCAAAAATATATGGATAAGCAAAAATAATAATCTATTATTGAAGAATCATCATTTGATGGTTCTTTATTTTTGTACAAATTTTTTCAGGTGTTATAATCTAAACCAACTTTAAGAATAAGAAAAATCAAACAAATACGGAGGAATATTAAAAATGTCAGAGAACAACAAGCACATCAAAGCAACTGATATTAAAGAGAACCCTAAGTATGACACGGCAATCTTTGCTGGCGGTTGTTTTTGGTGCATGGTTGAACCATTCGATAACATCACTGGCGTTGAAGAAATCATTTCCGGCTATACTGGCGGTCATACCATTAATCCAACATATGCAGATGTTTGCACTGGTAAAACTGGTCATACCGAAGCTGTAAAAATCACTTACGATCCAGGCAAGATTTCATACAATCAACTACTGAATTATTATTGGCAAGTGACCGATCCTACTGATGCAATGGGCCAATTTCAAGATCGCGGTGATAATTATCGGCCAGTAATTTTCTACAATTCCCAGTTTCAAAAAGAAGCTGCTGAAAAATCAAAGCAAGAATTAGCTAACAGCGGTAAATTTGATAAGCCTATTGTCACTTCGATTGAAAAAGCAATGCCTTTTTATCCAGCGGAAGATTATCATCAAGATTTTTATAAAAAAGATCCTGAAAGATACGCTTTGGAAGAATCTGGTGGACGTAGTGATTTCATAAAAAAACATTGGAGTAAATAGATTTTCTATTGGGACATACTTGAATATTTGTTAAACTTAAGATGCTGATGAATTAGTTTTATTTTAAGGATTTGACATAAACAAATGGATCAATTAGATAAATTTAATAGACGCTATAACTTTTTGTCTAAGTTATCTGCGGCCTTTTTCTATTCAATTGCTGTAGCTATCGCTCTGAATTTCTTTTGGACGCCTGGACATATGTACTCATCTGGAATTACAGGGTTTGCTCAGTTAATTAATACGATCAGTGAACGTTATTTACCGTTTACTTTAACCACGTCATTTATGTACTTCATTTTGAACTTTCCATTATTTATTTTGGCTTGGTTCAAAATCGGACATAAATTCACTTTCTTTACAATTGTTGCGGTAGTATTAGGATCTATTATGATGCACTGGATTCAACCATGGAAAATGCATCTGGATCCTCTTGTATGTGCTATCTTTGGTGCTTCAATTAATGGGATTGGTACTGGACTAGCACTTAAAAATGGAATTTCAACTGGTGGATTAGATATTATAGGCATCGTAATTCGACAAAAAACTGGTATTAGCTACGGTAAATTCAATATATTTGTTAATTTGATTATCATTGCCGCAGCTGGTTGTATGTTTGGGTGGACACGTGCTCTTTATTCTGCATTAACTATCTTTATTAACGGTCGAGTAATTGATGCAGTTTATACTCAACATCAAAAGATGCAAGTAATGATTGTTACCCAGCATCCCCAACATATTATTGATGGTATTCAAACTCGTATGCACCGTGGAATTACTATTTTGCATGATGCAGAAGGGGCTTATAGTCATATTGAAAAAACAGTTTTAATTACAATTATTGATCGTTACGACATGTATGATATTCGTCAAATAGTAGAAAAAGCTGACCCTTATGCTTTTATGAGTGTTAGTGAAGTAGAAAAAGTGTATGGACGCTTTAAAGAGCAAGAGGTTGTTTAATTAAATGGGACTGAAGCCTTGAGACACAAGTCCTTTTAATGCTTCTAACTTAGCTTAAGGGGCAAAAAATTAAGAGTTCAACAATTGGAGTTAAATTTTTCAATTGTTGAACTTTTTTTATACTAGTTACGATGCAATTTAATTAAATAATTACCTCATTCAACATTAGTTTATAATTGATATAGTTAATTTTTATATTTTAAAAATTTATTTAGAAAGGCAATATCATGAGTTCATTTTACGAATTAATCTGGCGTGAAAATGAGTTAGATTCTTATTCAACAGATAAACTAAATTTTATTTTTAATACAATTAACCACCCATTCCCCATACGTTATCGACAAATGTATGCCAATCGACTTGAATGGCAAAAAGCAGTTAATCATCATGACAATATCGTTAAGAAAGTAAAAGATACTATCAATAGTCGTAATGACATTCATAATGTTAGAAAAGCATGGCTTAAGCAACATAATAATGTTAAAGCTGTCGCAGAAAATGGATATACAATTGAACAAGTAGCTAATGAGCTTCCTCATCTGGCTAATCAATTAGGGGCATTCATCGAAATTGAAAACATTGAAATCAAATACTTTGATGATGAACTTAAACCACGTTATGACCTTAATGATTTTGAAGATATTTCTAAACAAAACTATCCATCAAGTGGTTTTAATCAAACAGGAATCACCAAAGAAAAATTTCTCAAATTATATCCTCAAGTATCTGACCCAAATTTAGATAAAGTACTTTTAGCAGCCGAATATGAGCCTAAAAACGATACAGATACAACTATTCCATATTGGTTTGCAGTCAATGCCAAAAGAATGCTAGTTGATGGTGATAGTTTCGCTAATACTTTTGATGACTAAAAAGAAGCCCGCATAAGCGAGCTTCTTTTACTATTCAATAATCTGTACCCCATTTTTGTCGGGATGCAAAATAAAGGTATTAGCCTTTAGGCCATGTTTATTAAGCCCTGACAAAAATCCTCTTACATGTTCATCTTCTATCCAGGTCATCACTGTTGAACCAGCACCACTAAGATAAGTAGCCACAGCATGTTTTTGATGCGCTACTTCACGTATCTGATTTAATTCCGGTACTAATTTTTCACGATATGGCTCATGAAAAACATCACTTTCCATGAGCTCACCAGCCATTTTATAATTTTGAGTAAATAAACTGGCAACCAAAGTATTAGCAATCGCTGAACCATGGGTAGCAGTCTTGAAGTCTAATTCCTTAGGTAAAACTTTACGTGCGTCCTTAGTAGCTAAATTATAGTCTGGTACATAAGCTACTAAAGTATACGGAGGCAATGGCGCCTTGATTGCATCAAAATGTTGATCCACTTCAGTACCAACGACCAATCCACCTAAGATAGTAGGGGCAATATTGTCAGGATGTCCTTCAATTCTGGCCCCAATTTGCACCTTTTCTTCATCTGATAATCCCAATTTACCAAAATGATCAGCCAATTCAATTCCGGCCGCGATTGCACTAGAACTACTCCCCAATCCATGTGCTAACGGAATATCGTTTTTTACACGTAAATGTAGCGGTTGTAACCCTGGATAAACTGTTAATGCTGTTTTTACAATCAAATTAGTTTCATCATGAGGAATTTTGGGTATTACATGATCCACCTGAAAGCGATCCGAAACACTTAAAACCTCTACTTCTAAATAAAGCGAAACAGCCATCCCAATTGAGTCAAAACCAGGACCTAAATTAGCTGTTGAAGCTGGTACTTTAATAATCATCTAACTCCCCCCTTTAGTAATTTACTATAAAATCTTGTAACTTGCTCTTAAATTTTGATCTTGAATCACTAAATCTTGTAATTGTTGGCGACTAATCTCCTCAGTCACCACTACGGTTCTTTCATCCACCCGTTTAATTTCTTTAATTGGTATTTCTAAATCAGAAAGAAGTTTACTCAAAGTAAGTAATGTTTCCTCGGCCTCAAAAGACAAATAATAAGGATACTTCACATCTTCTGAGCTAGTTAATTTCATTATTCTAGAAAAATTACTAAAAGGCTGACCATTTGTTTTCTTAACATAATTATTAGTCTCTGCAATTACGTCACTCATTACAGAACTAGCTGTAGCAGAGCTGCCCGCTCCTGGTCCGGTAAATACAGCTGTTCCTAAGCTTTGACTCTTGATTTGCAAAGCATTAATTTCATTTTTTATATGTGCCATAATTGAATTTTCTGGCAATAAACACGGGGCTACTTCTACGAATAATTTATCATTAATATTTTTAGCAATACCAATTAATTTGATTGTGTAACCCATCTTTTTAGCTTGCTCAATATCAAATGCTTGTAAATTATTTATACCTTCAATAGTAAAGTCATCAATACCAATCTTTGTACCGAAAGCAAATTTACTCAAAATGACAATCTTATACGCCGCATCTTTTCCCGTAACATCATTTGTAGGATCGGCTTCTGCAAATCCAAGTTCCTGCGCCTTTTTTAAGGCTTCATCATAACTTAAACCATTTTCGCCCATCTGAGACAAAATATAATTGGTCGTACCATTGATAATTCCTTGAATTTCTGAAATTATGTCACCCGCATATGACTTTCTAATGGTACGTAGAATTGGTATTCCACCTGCAACACTAGCATCATACATTAAATCGCATTTATTTTTTGCAGCAATAGAAATTAATTCCGAACCATACGTTGCCATTAAGTCTTTATTAGCAGTGACCACATTTTTACCAGACTTTAATGCCTCTGTAATATATTCTTTAGTGGGGTGCAGCCCTCCGATTAGTTCAACAACAATCTTAATCTCAGAATCATTTAAGATATCGGTAAAATCAGTGGTCAATTCAACTGTATCAGCCATATTTTTGTGTTTTTCAATATTACGTACAAGTGCTTTTTTAATAATAATTTCTTCTCCACTTGTTTGTTTAATCTTTTTTTGATTATCTTTAATAATCTTCAATACTCCTGAGCCGACAGTGCCTAACCCAAGTAATGCGATTTTGATTGCCATTTTAGTCTACCCTCTTTTTAATGATTTTCTTATTTTTATGATTGTAACACAAGGCAAAAACAAGTTACAATAATAAATATATTTAGCATTTCCGACTCAGATAGGGAGATTTTTTATGAAATATCGTAGTACTAGAGGTTCAAAAGACAATACACTTAATTCACCATCTGCTATTATTCAGGGCTTAGCCCCAGACGGTGGTCTTTATGTACCTCTTAATTTTCCAGAGCCTAATTTTAAACTTGAAGATCTACCAAAATTATCTTATAAGCAAATTGCCGCAATGGTTATTGCTTTATTTTTCAATGACTTTTCAAAAGAACAAATTATATCATCAGTAACTAATGCATATAACAAACAATGGGATGATCGCAGTGTTGTTCCAATCGAAAAGCACAATGGTAACTTCTATATGGAGCTTTTTCATGGACCTACTTTAGCCTTTAAAGATATCGCTTTACAAATGTTGCCACAACTTATGACCCGAGCAGTTCAAATCGAAAAAATTAATCGTGATATTATCATCTTGACTGCCACATCAGGTGACACTGGAACAGCTTCAATGCGTGGTTTTGCTAACCAAAAAGGCACCGATGTAATTGTCTTTTATCCTGAAGGCGGTGTAAGCCCTGTTCAGCTTAAACAAATGCTTAGTCAACGTGGTAAAAATCTACAAGCTTTTGCTATTAAAGGTAATTTTGACGATGCCCAAACTGAAGTTAAAAAGATTTTTAATGATGAAGCATTTAGAGAGCGTTTAAAACAAAATGGATATCAATTTTCATCTGCAAATTCTATGAATATTGGTCGTCTTATTCCACAAATTTCTTATTATCTTTATACATATGGTCAATTAGTTCGGCGTAAAGAAATCAATTTAGGTGATAAAGTTAACTTTTCTGTTCCTACTGGTAATTTCGGGGACATTTTGGCTGGTTACTATGCTAAAAAGCTTGGCTTACCAATTAATAAATTGATCTGCGCTTCAAATGAAAACAATGTTTTAACCGACTTTTTTGAAACTGGTGAATATGATAAACGTCGTAAATTCCATTTAACTAACGCACCAGCAATGGATATTTTAGTATCTAGCAATTTAGAGCGTCTTTTATTTGATCTATACGATGAAAATGATAAACAAATTGCTAGCTTAATGAATCAGCTTACTCAACGTGGTCATTATCAAGTTAATGAAGACGTTTTAAATGAATTACACCAAATTTTTGCAGCAGATTTTGCTAATGAGAATCAAGTTAAAGAAGAAATTAAGCGTGTATACAATTATGATCGCTATGTAATTGATCCTCACACTGCTATTGGTTCATATGTCGCTCAACAATATAAGCAAAAAACCAATGATGATACTCCAATGGTCATTGTTTCCACTGCTAGTCCATATAAATTCCCTGAAACTGTTTATGAAGCAATTACAGGGCGAGATTGTCCGCAAAGTGGTGTTGCAGCTATTAAAAAACTTCACGAAGAACTAGGTGGTCAACTTTCAATTGGCGTTAGAGCTTTATTTGATCACGAAGCACATATGGAAAAAATTATTAATCCTGAAAATATGGAAGCAGCTATTAGTTCCATTTTGAATTTAAAATAAATTTGAAAGGAAACCTATGAAAGTAGTTAAATTCGGTGGCTCATCTTTAGCCACAGGTAATAACGTTAACAAAGCATTAAATATCATCAAAAATGATAGTAGTAGACAAGTAATCGTGGTTTCTGCCCCTGGTAAAAGAACAGATGATGATATTAAAGTAACTGATTTATTGATTACTTATGCTTACACTAGTTTAAGAAGTAATAACTATGACGATACTGTAGAAAAGATTTTTAGACGATATGAATTGATTGCTCAATATTTCGATTTACCCGAAAGCGACTTAACCAAAATTAAGCGTCTACTTTTGACCTTACCTACTTACGATTATCCAAACGCAGATTATCGCATGGCTACATTCAAGGCACATGGTGAACGCTTAAATGCTATTTTAATTGCTAAAATTTTAAATCATCAAGGAATTAAGACACGCTACTTAGAGCCAAAAGATGTAGGTCTGATTGTCACAGGGACACCTAATAATGCAGAAGTTAACCCCGAAACATATGTTAATTTAAAGCGGATTAATTTGAAGAATAATGAAAAAATCATCTTTCCAGGTTTTTATGGTATTACACCATCTGGTCATATTGCCACATTTTCACGTGGAGGTTCTGACATTACTGGCGCAATTTTAGCTAGAGGCTTTGATGCTGAATTATATGAAAACTTCACTGACGTTGATGCTATCTTTTCCGCCAATCCTAATATAGTAACTAACCCTGCTCCTATTAAAAAGATGACTTATCAAGAAATGCGTGAGCTTTCCTATGCTGGATTTTCTGTTTTTCATGATGAAGCACTTATCCCTGCTATTCAAGGAGAAATCCCAGTTAACGTTAAAAATACTAACGATCCTGAAAAACCCGGTACATTAATCGTTCCAGAAGATGGATTTATTCCTAAACATACGATTACGGGTATTGCAGGTGGAAAAAATTTCGCAGCTCTTTATCTTAGAAAATACATGTTAAATAAAGGGGCTGGATTCACCTTAAAATTAATGGAAATATTTGATCGACACCATGTATCTTATGAACATATGCCATCTGGGATTGATGATCTAACTATTATCTTTAAAAAAGATGCATTAAGTGATCAACTAATTGATGTAATTTGTAATGAAATTCAAACTAGTTTGAATCCTGATCAAATGCAATGGATTGATGATTATGCAATTACTATGGTGGTTGGTGAAGGGATGAAAGATAAACTCACACTTTGTGCAAGTATTCTCTACCCTCTTGGTGAAAAGAATATTTCTATCCAAATGATTAACCAAGGTGCCTCACAGATTTCCATCATGATCGGTACAAGACGCCAGGATGAAGAAGAAGTTATTAAGACAATTTATCAAAACTTCATTGAAAATAGATAGCTTTACATAATCTAAATAATGTAAAAAAGGATGAAGAATTTTTATTTCTTCATTCCTTTTTTAGATTAAATATACTCTTTCTTAACCAATAACTTAGCTTTAACATATAAATTCTTAATATTTAATCGATATACTTACGGCATCCTCAATGAAGGGAATGAGATTAATGATTAAACTTCTCCTATCTATTATATTAATTTTATTACTCGGACTTATGGCTATTAGTTCTGTTTTAATTAAAGTTCCTGCTCCAGTTAAAATAAGGAAAACAAGCAGTAACTATACTAATAATTATTAGCCAATTTTCACTTTACATAATTTTAATTATGCAAAAAGACGTTACTTTTTAATCAGTAACGTCTTTTTTTGGATTAATCAAAATAAGCACGTGTATAATCAACTTCTCCCACTGAATGCCATAAAACTCCTCTTAGGTTTTTTCTTACTAGATGACTTTCAGTCATATTATAAAGCGGTACAACGGCAGCATCTTTAGTTAATTGGTTCTGTGCATTACGCATATTTTGCCAATAATTATCAATTTCTTCTGCACTTTTACTTTTAGCTGCTTTTACATACTTATCATAATTAACACTACTATATTTACCATAATTTTGAGAATTATTAGTTTGCAAGATATCTAAATCACTCATTGGATCTGAATAATCCGCAAGCCATAAGCTTAAATGCATATCAAAATTACCACGTGCAATATTATCCTGCGAATTTTTAGCAGGAACTGCATGAACTTCTACATTAGCATTTTTAAGTTTTGTTTCTACCTGTGATTGAACAAACTGTGCGATATTCTTATTAATTGTCTGATCATCAGTATAATAAGTTAAATTAATATTCTTTTTTCCTTCTTCTTTTAAGCCTTCGTTCCATAACTTCTGTGCTTTAGTCACATTATGAGTTTCTTCTGGTTTCATTTCTTTAGCAAAATCAACACCTGTACTTTGATCTTCAGCAAGAGTTGGTGCTACAAAAGTATCAGCTGCAGTTGAACCATCTGCTAGGACCTTTCGTGCAAGCTGTTTTTTATCCAATACTAAATTAAGCGCTTGACGCATTTTTACGTTAGAAAATGGTCGATTTTTGCGCATATTAAGCTGTAAATAATAAACCCCCGCTCTATGTAAATGCATTAAATTTTTATTATTTTGCATCCCTTGAGCAGTAGTGCCCGTAATTTGTGCATCATCCAAATTTCCCTGCTGAAATAATTGATGGGCAGTATTAGCATCTTTAACTACTTGCATTTTAATGTGTTTCAAGTGAATTGCTTTTTGATCGTAATAATTTTTATTTCTATCTAAACTCCAAGACAAATTACTACCTGTCCACCCGTCTACTTTAAATGGACCATCATAATACATTTTGCTAGAATCTGTACCATACTTGTCTCCAAATTTCTTTAAAGCTGCTTGACTTTGAGGGAAAAATGCTGGCAAAACCATCATTCTATCAAAATATGGCATTGGATATTCTAAATCAACTTGTAATGTATGTTTATTTAATGCATGTACCCCCAGCTTATTAACTGATATTTTTCCTGCAGTAATGTCAGTAGCATTTTTAACTCCAGTAAAGATATAAGCATACCCTGAACGTGAATTTGGACTAACAGATCTACGCCAAGAAACCACAAAATCTTGGGCTGTTACTGGATCACCATTCGACCATTTAGCATCCTTTCTTAGATTATACGTATAACGCTTACCATGATTAGTCGGTTTTACCACACTAGTCGCTAAAGCTGGCACTGGATCGCCCTTATGATTTGCCCTATAAAGACCTTCCATTGAATTTTCCAAAACATTCCATTGATTAATGTTCGCTTCATTTGAATGATCCAATGACATAATCTCTCCATCTTGCATAAGACGAAGTGTTTGTTCTTGATCACCTTGATCTGCAGAATCGCGTCCACATGCTGTCAAAACTAAAATTGATAAAGTGGCGGTGGCTAACAATAATCCCTTTTTTAAATTCATTATTCTCTTCCTTCTAAAATTTTATTTAGATGAACTATTAACTTACAAATCTTATCTCCCACTAAATATTTGTATTAGTCATCCTTTTAAGTAGTTACAATATTCTTCAGCTATTAATTCAAAGGAGGATCCAAACCCGAATAACAAATAGCTATATTTTCGATCAATAATTGCATTTAATATATCCTTTCTCTTTATTAAGAAAATAATTGAACAAACTATTGATAGAAAATAAAAACGCCCCACTAGATCGAATTCGATCTAATAGGGCGTTTAACGCGGTACCACCTATTTTTTGCTAATTAAAAAAACTAGCCTTTTACGTGCGGCTCTAAAAAGAGCGATACGTTGCCGCTATATAGGGCGGACCCTGAAATTACTGTTATCGCAACTCCCGCTCAAAGGTGATTTTCGGCAAAATCAGAATTATTCCTTTTCACCAACCCGGAACTCTCTGAAAATTCTGATTAGACTTACTTTCCTCATCAAAGCTGTTCTTTTTTCTTGTTGAAGGATATACTACGCTGTTAAAAATAAAAGTCAATGAACGTTCAAGGATTTAGCTATTCACTTCTAAGAAAGATTTAAACCAAACATTTGAGATATCTATATTCAAAAAAATTTAATTAAATTTTTTACTAGATTATTTAGTAAATGTGTTAATTGCTACCTTAGTCTCTAAATCTAGTATATTTTGCTTTCCAATCATAGAGCTTAATTCTTACCCAAAACGAATAGATTCCTAATGTGATAATTGATAATAATAACCATTTAATCCAATTTCCAAATAAACTCCAAGCACTACCAAAAAACTCTAATCTTCTTCCCTCAATCACAGTATGGTTAATTCTCCAGCCATACATCATACAGATTGCCCAAGGATAACAAATTCCTAATGTGAATACAGTGACTAAAGTACCTAAAATAGTACAACCAATTAATGATAATAATCCCCCATCAAAGAAGGAGTTTCTTCCATGTTTTATTTCCATTACTTTTTCCTTTCAAAAATTATCCTTAATACAAGTATAGTCTTAGAGAATATCTATTGACTATCAATTTTAGTAAGCATAAAGTTAATGTGAAATATATTTTTTTATCAATGAGGATTTTACTTATGGAAGAAAATACTAAAAATATGCTTGCTGGAAAGCCTTATCGTCCAGGAACACCAGAATTACATCAAATTTCTAGATTGGCTCACCGACTTTGTCGTGACTATAATTTACTAGCAGACACTGATAAAGAAGAACGAAAAGCAATTATTAACCGCCTATTTCCCGATCATCAAGAAGGTATTTATTTACAAGGTCCTATTAATGTAGATTATGGTCGTTTTACTACTCTAGGTAAGAACTTTTATGCTAACTTTAATCTAACTATTTTAGACACTTGCCCTGTAAAAATCGGTGATAATGTTATGTGTGGACCTAACGTTAATATTCTTACTCCACTTCATCCGCTACTTCCCAGTCAACGCAATTCTCGCGTATTAGAAAATGGCACTGTAGGCGATTATGAATATGGTGCTCCTATTACAATTGGTGATAATTGTTGGCTAGCTGGAAACGTAACAATTTGTGCTGGTGTGACTATTGGCAATGGATGCGTAATTGGAGCTGGCGCTGTAGTTACTAGAGATGTTCCTGATAACTCACTTGTTGTGGGGGTTCCAGGACGTGTCATTAGAAAAATAACAAAAGAAGATCGTTTAAAGAACTGGCCATATTAAAAATACTAATAATATGAAAATAAGACTATCAAAACCAATTGATAGTCTTATTTTGTATATATCTTGATTTCTTCTATTCCTTACGTTTTCTGTAAACTAACCCAACTAGTGTACCAACTAAAGCAAGACCTAAACCAATAATACCTAATTCTGATTTACTTTCACCAGTTTGCGGTAAAATATTTTGTTTTTTCGTTGATTTTACGATTTGATTCGTAGAATGAACTAATGCATAACTATTTGAACTAATCTTCTCTGCTCTAGAAAGGTTATTACTGCTAGTGCTAATAGCCCCCTTAGGCTCTTTTGAATTAGCATCATTATCCGAAATAGAATTAGTTTTTACAACTTTTAACTTAGATCAGTTGTCTTATTATTTGTTTTCTTAGAATTAGAAACAGATGGAATATTAGGAGTTATTGGATTATCAGAAGGAGTTGACGTTGAAGGAATTACTGGATTACTTGGTGCTGGCGGAGTATCAGGTACATTCGTAGGAGTTGATGGTGTATCTCCTGGATTTTTTGGAGGTTCAGGCTTTTGAGCATTATGCTTATATGGAATTACTATTTCAATAAGTGACTTACCTTTAGGCAAAGCATCAATTTCTTTTTGGGCATCTTTATTTGCAAATGCATTTATTGCACTAACTTGATCTGAAGTAATGTCAGCCAAATGTGTAGCTTTACCATTTAGTTTTTGACTAAAAATCTTTGACTCAAGGTCAATTGTATAATTGGAAATACTTGCATTCTTATGTGAATCAAAAGTTCCAATTGACCAATTATTCCAACTGACTGTTTTACCAGTCACTTGATCTACATTTGCATCCCTACTAAATGTTAAAGTATCAGAAATATACGGCGTAGCTAAATCTTTTAAATTCCCTTGTTTATCATAAGCATCATCTTCATCAACATAATGAATCACTTCTTCAATTTGTTTCTGTTGAACACGTATCTTATCTTCCTTTATCTTGTGATACAAGTAAACATAATAATCATTAGGATTTTCGTCATCATCAAATGTCAACTTATCACTGGTATACTTGTTAACTTGATCATTAAAGTTCAACTTACTTGAATCATAATTAGGTATAGATGTATAAGCTTTTCCACCATTTGTAGCATCAATATCTAAAATATAATTTAGCGTTTCAAGATAGTTAATAGTATCATGAGTCAAATTGGCAGTTGTAGTTTCAGGATCACCACTATAAAAAGTATGCAATTTAGAATCGTCTACTTTAATATTTAAAGCATGGTTAATTTCACTACCACCTTTTATATCTTCATCAATATAATGAACACGAATATTTTCAATTAATTTATATGGAATAACTAAATCAAAACGTGTTTTTTCTGGAATTGTGTCTTTATCAATTGTAATAGTGATTATATTTTTCTTTCGGTCAACACTTACACTTTTGTCTAATGCCGACAACTTTTCATTATTCAAAGTGATATTATCATAATCAATACTATATTTCGTATTACCATTAACATTAGTTGGAATATTGATTACATCGAATTTACCATTATTATTTTCAGCAAGCCATGTTGAAGGATATACGACATTGCCGTTATCGTCCACTATCTGAGTTTGATTAAACGTCAAAGATTGAGAACTAGGTTTAGCATATTCAGATTCAACTTCTTGTCCCTTCTTAGGTCCATTTTCATAAATATATTTAACTGAATCGCTAACACTCTTATTTTGAGAACTTAATTTTACAAAATTTAGTGTAAATTCCTTACCTTCCCAATCATAATTACCATATTTATTATCTTCATAATTTTTAGAAGAATATAAAGTTGAATTAGTATACTTACCAGAAACGTGCTTTCCAGTAGAAGCACCAACAAAAGCGTATCCACTCTTATTTAAATTCTTAATAAAGCTCTCAATATTATTAAATCTTATTAGTGTGCTTAGCGTTGCACTCTCTTCATTTACACCCTTAACTGTTAAAGGAATATTATTTTGTCCACCTAAATCTTTTATACTCTCATGTTTAGTGACATCAGCAAAATATAAATCAGCAGTAAATTTTGTATTGTTTATAAATCCGCTACCACCATTATTGAAGCCAATATAAGTTGATGTATTACCAGTTGTGGAATCAGAAGTAACTACTGCATGAGGATTATTTGGGATAGTAATAGTAGAAGATGGACCGTTGCCTGGTTTAGTCCAATTTGTAGGAATATTGGTTGGAAGAAGTGTATCCATTTGAATCAAAAATGTACTATGTGGATTATGTATAACGGTATTATTGTTGTTTTCTCCGTTAGTCCCGCCATTTTTACTCCAGTCATTTGAGCCATCGCCAAATTTACCATTTTCATTGAATTTAATTGTATTTACTACAGGAATTGGCTGATTTTGTTTGCTGGCATTTACAAAATCATTATAGGAAACTTGTTGATTAGCAGCATTATACATATGATCCTTTAAATAAGTTTCAAATGCTGTATCTTCATTAGCGTAAAGTCCAGTTGTACTATCATACTTTCCATAATACCATTTTCACTTAAATCAAGTTTTCTATTACCATCTTTATCCGTCAATTGACCTTTATAAACTCTAAATACTTTAATGGTATCTGGAAGAAATATTTGTCCATTACTAAAGACTTGTTGGTAACTCACATTTTCAAGTGGATTTATTTCTCCCCAATTCCACTCAACAATATATTGTAATTTTTTACTATTTTTATTGTTATATTCAAAGCCATCACTATCAGTTTGATTTTGAGGGACAAAATTAGATAAATCATCAGTTATCCCATGATTAAAAATATGAGCTATTTCATTATGCTTTACTGTTTTATCAACTGGTACAATATCAGCAGTAAAATTATCTTCTGATAAAACTTTGCCATTGTACTTAACAGTTACAGGAAGAATAGTTTTGCCACTAGCTTTTGTACCAACAAGGTTAAAATTCTGGTTAAATCCTGCACCGCTAGCTTCTTGTAAAGCATCAATAACCTTAACTGTAAAATCTTCTTCGCCGTTGTAAGTTAATTGATAATGATTGTCCTTATCGATAAACCTACTTTCACCTTTATTGAAGCCTTGCATAGTCCAACTTTTATTATCTACTGCAGAATCACCAGTATCGCCAAAATTAATATCAAAAGTTGAATTATTAAATGCTGACATATTCTCACCATTAACATTTACATTAACTTGAATTGGATTATTTTGTTCTTCAAGTTGAGTAGTTCCATCTGATTTTACAGCCTCACCATTTGATGTTGTAGCCGTAATTTTAGAACTAATTTGATCAGTCTGATTAGAATCTGGAGATTTTTGAATGTTAGCAGAAACTACACTTGCTTCAAGTAATCTTTTATTCTGCTCAGGAGCAGTTCCTGATTTATTTGTCAAATTATTTTCACTTTTAATAACAGTACTAGAATTTTCTTCTGACTTATTTTGGTCTCCACCATGATTATCATCCGTGTTATTTTTTGACACAACATTAGAAGCAACATCACTTTGTCCTTGAATTTGCCCAGATGGCGCTGATTGTTCACTTATAGACTTCTCCGTATTTACTTGTATATCATCGGCAGCGATTACATCAGCGTGGACAGCTTGTCCACCAGCCAGAAAGAAAATTGATCCTAAAAAAACTGTTGTCAAACCTACAGATAATTTTCTAAAACCAAATCTATTTTTCTCATGTATTTGACCGTTTATCCCATTCTTCAACTTTTCCATATCAATCCCTCTTTTTGTCATTATGTTATTTTATTTGTGAATAGTATACCACTATGATTAGGCAAAAATAATGACAATTTAATTTTTTGGATTAAAATAGACATTAATAACACGTTAATTACTTTTTGTAAGAGGATGACAAAATGGATACAAAAGAAATAAAAAATATCATTATTGGCTTTGGCAAGGGTGGTAAAACTTTAGCTAAATTTTTAGCCAGTAAAAATGAGGAAGTATTGGTAATCGAAAAATCTAATCAAATGTATGGTGGTACTTGTATTAACATTGCGTGCTTACCATCAAAACGTTTAATCATTGAAGCTGCTAATGGTATAGAATTTACGGACGCAATTAACAGTAAAAATGAAATGACCTCTTTTTTACGTAATGCTAATTATCATATGCTTGCTGATGAAAAGACTGTTACTGTTTTAGATGGTACGGCTAAGTTTTTAAGTGATCATGAAATCGAAGTTACTAAAAATGATGGTACAAAAGAGAAATACAGTGGTAAACGCATTTTTATCAATACTGGAGCTATTCCAAATTACGCCCCTATCCCTGGTTTAATAGAAAGTAACAAAGTTATTAATTCTACTGAGGCAATGGACCAAACCGAAATGCCTAAAAAACTTACTATTATTGGCAGTGGTTATATTGGCTTAGAATTTGCCAGCATGTTTGCTAACTATGGTACAAAAGTAACTGTTTTAGATAATCATAGAGATTTTTTGCCACGTGAAGATAACGATATTAGTGAAATGATCAAACAAGATCTAGAAAATACTGGTATTAAATTTGAACTTGGTGTAAAAATTAATCGTGTTGAAGATGACACTGTTTTTTACGAAAAAGATGGTCAAAACTTATCAATTAAATCTGATCGAATTTTAGCTGCCACTGGTAGAAAACCAAATACCCAAAATCTTGGTTTAGAAAATACTAATATTGAGCTTACTGATAATGGTGCAATTAAAGTAAATGATCACTTAATGACTACTGCACAAAATGTATGGGCTATCGGCGATGTAAAAGGTGGTCCTCAATTCACCTATATTTCTCTTGATGACTACCGCATTATTAAAGACCAACTATTTGGTGATGGAAAACGTGTAATCAGTGACCGGATCAATATTCCTTATAGTGTCTTCATTACTCCTGCACTTTCTCAAGTTGGCCTAAACGAAAAACAGGCTAAAAAACAAGAAATAAATTATGAACTTAAGAAACTTCCTGTAGCTGCTATTCCCAAAGCGCGCGTAGCTAAAGATACTCGTGGTCTATTTAAAGCACTAGTTGATCCAACCACTAATCAAATTTTGGGTGCCACATTATATGGAATTGAATCTTATGAGTTAATTAATCAAATTTCTATGGCAATGAAAGCTAAAATTCCCGCTAATATACTGCGTGATCAAATTTATACTCACCCAACTATGAGTGAAGCATTTAACGATTTATTCAAATAAATTATTTATTATTGACGAATGTCAAACATTCATGTATATTACTAAACAACAAGATTTTTACACACTATGAATAGAAGAGTAGATTGTCTTCGATTTATTCAGCGAGCCTGAGATAGTGAAAGCAGGTATAAATTAAGACAATTGAAAGTAATCTATGAGTGACTAAGGCGACCACAAGAAGTTTTAGTCGGGAGTGCCCGTTACTGCACCAACGTATCTGATTTTTTCATGTACGCGTAAGGCATTATTAGCAATAATAATGTAAAAAAAGGTGGTAACACGCAAAAAGGCGTCCTTTAAGCAATATGCTTATGGGACGTCTTTTTTCATGGTGACAAATATAGAAAGGGTAAGAAAAATGAATAAATCTAATTCTTTTCGCAAAACTATAATTATTGCATCTTTAATATTCGGTATGCTTTTTGGAGCCGGTAACTTAATTTTCCCTGTTCACTTAGGGCAATTAGCCGGTAAAAATTGGCTTTCAGCGAGTAGTGGCTTCTTAATTTCTAGTAGTTTATTACCATTGATGGCACTTATTGCTATTAGTATCACCCGTTCTCACGGAATTTTTGAATTGGCTAAACCTATTAGTAAGAAATACGCCTTAGTTTTCCTAATCCTAATTCATGCTACCCTAGGACCATTGTTTGCAACGCCAAGAACAGCAACAGTTCCTTATACTATTGGTATAGCACCACTTTTACCAAATAATATGAATAAAATTGGTTTACTCATTTTTTCTGCCATTTTCTTTGGAATCGTATTTTTCCTTTCAGCAACCGAAGCAAAAGTAACTGATTTAATTGGAAAAATACTGAATCCCATATTCTTACTTTTATTGTTCTTAATTTTCTTTTTAGCATTTTTAAACCCTATGGGTGCTGCAAAAGATGCGCCACTTACAGCAGCTTATACCAACAATGCCTTCACAAATGGCTTTTTAGAAGGTTATAACACAATGGATTGTTTAGCAGCACTTGCATTTGGTATTACAGTTATTACCGCTATTCGTAATCTCGGTTTTAAAAACGAAAAAGAAGTAGCAATTACTACTATTAAAAGTGGCCTGTTTGGTATCTTAGGTATTGCTATTATTTATATTGGCTTAATCTGGCTTGGTGCTACAAGTTTACATGATTTCAAATTAAGTTCAAACGGTGGTACTGCTTTAGCACAAATTTCTCATTATTATTTAGGTACTGTTGGGGATGCATTAATTGCTGCTTTAACTACAATTACTTGTATTACCACAGCAATGGGATTAGTTGTCGCATTTGCACAAGACTTTCATAAGCGTTTTCCTAAGATCTCTTACAAAACTTTCTTAGCAATCAACTGTCTTCTTTCATTTATTATTGCTAATATGGGCTTGGATATGATCATCAGTTGGTCTACTCCTGTTTTAATGCTCCTTTATCCTTTAGCAATTTCATTAGTTATTTTAGGTATTCTTTCACCAATATTTAAAAATGATCCAGTTGTTTATAAAATAACGACTGCTTTAACTTTGATTCCCGCTTTATTCGATATGATTAATGCATTGCCAGATGTATTGCGTTCTACTTCTATAATTCAAAATATTCTTTCATACGCTCAACGTTATTTACCTATGTTTGATCTTGGCTTTAGTTGGGTAACCTTCAGCTTAGGCGGATTATTTATTGGAATAATTATTCACTTTGCTAAAAGAGCAAGTTTCACTGCAGTTGAAGACTAAAAAGAGTCACTACAAAGTGACTCTTTTTTGGTATGCATTAGACTTGACTCTAACTATATTTTACTGAATATAGACAGCTATGTCAGTATTATTTCAATTTTTGTTTTAACAATTCAGGTCGCTGAGCCAATTCAGCATAGAAGGTCTTATTATCTACACATATACCTTCAAATTCACGGCCAGTATTAAAATGACCATTTTCTATTACGCGACCTTTTCGATTCAACTTAAATAAATAATCATTAAATGCTAAATAAATTTGTTTTTTATGTTTATCATAAGCTATTCCTTGAACTGGAGAATTGTTGCGCATAAACTCACCTTTAGTAGCACCTATTTCTTTAGGATACCAACTATTACCATGACGGGTCACTTCCCAGTACTCAAAACGATTCATTGTTGAACTATGATAAACAGCAATAAATTTATGATCATTTAAGAAAACTGCATTATGTACATAACGACCATACTCCGATTTTTGATCCCATATTTTAAAAGTCCAGATTTTTTTAATTTGTAAGTCATTCTTGCTAATCTGCATAATTTCTTCAGATTCCGGATTATTTCTTAGTAGGTGATTATTTGCAATAACATAGATATATTTCTTACTTGTACTTATTGCTTGACCATGCCCTAATTTTATTAGTGGACTAACTTTAATTGTAGCTGAAAGTCGAGCAAATTCTGGCCAAGGAAGCCACGGCAATTTTTGCATCACATAACGATTAGGAATTTGATTTAATTGATAACTAACAATGTGCGCATGTGTGCGAGTCGGTCGATCATACATTGTTGCATACATTCGTCCATCAGAAACAGCTAGCCCTTCCGGTAATGGTCCTACTACACCTAATTTGGAATCACCTTGACTTAACGTAGCAGGCTGATAGAATACCGTTTTCAGCTTAAAGTTTCCATTTTTTAAAACATGTGGTTTAGTTTCAGGAGCATAACTTGAACCTTTTCCCCAATTACCTGAAGTCTTAAAATGCTTAAACCAAGTTACCCCACTCTTGCCCATTTGTGGTTTCTTATTAGCATTAACAATTCCTTCATATTGATCATTTCTAACTCTAATTAAACTATGAGCTTTTCCTTTACCATAAGTATAAGTTATATTATGTATCCCAGCTTTAGCAGATGAAACTGTATTTTGCGATACATGAACTTTATCTAGATCTACCACACTACCAGAAGAATCGGTTACGTAATTAATCGCATCTTTCACATTAAAATCGTAATACGGATTTTTAACTAAACTTACTCTTTTAGCAACTGATATTTTATTTCGAGCAAAAGCTGATTGATTAACCCACCCTGCTTTATGACCATTAATTAAAACATACCAGTACGTATTATGCTTAATTTTTTTAACTGAGCTAGCTTGAAAATGACTATATTTAAAGGTACCTGTTACTCCCATTTGTCTAACAGGTCCTTTCCTAGTTAATGATTGATATATCCCGTAATTATTATTTGCAACAATCTTAGTTTGATATTGTTGTAAACTGCACGCTAAAACAGGATGCTGATTCACAAAAAAGACTGATGACAAACTTAAGGAAATTAACGATACCGTTAACTTTTTTAACACTTTTACATTCCCCTCCAATGACAAACACGATTATTGTAACACATCATTGAAGAAGTATCCGTATAACAATTATAGCTTATACGACATTTTTCCTTGGCTAACAAGTATATCTGGTTTAATTTTATGCAAGCCTTTACTTTCAACACAGTATTTTGTAGCTTTAAGATACTTCTTGAAATAGCTAGTTTCCACGTGCTTTTGATAAGCTTCTTCGCTACGATATACCTCTAAAGAAAGCCACTCATTAGGCTGATCCTCAACTGTTCCAGCGATCATTGCTAAAATGTCCTCTTCTTGTGCAACAGCTGTTTTCATTTCTTTTAACACGCCATTAGCAAATTCATCACCCTTTCCAAGACCAACGCCAATTTCTGTTAAATATGCTACATAAGCAACTGGTTCAGTTACCGCCATTTTTTCTTTATTAGTAAAAATAAATTCAGGTTGTAACTCAACCATGACTCGATTAGTCAATATATTAGCAGCAGTCTTTGCAAATGCTTTATATTGAGGTGAATTAACATGAATATTATATTTCGCCATATCTGGATAACACTCAAAAACGTAATTTATACTTCCGGCTTCATCTTCATGACCAGTTTCCATAAATACAGTTCCAGGCTCATTTTCAATAGAAGTAAGCATATTATCTTTGCCTACTTGAAGATATTTCTCTCGATTTTTAGAATCAATTTCTAATTTGTATAAACGTAAAATAGGTGCAGTTTCTAAATTCATTTTATTTCCTCACTATTCTTTTTACTAAACATAATGAACCACCAGCAAAATAAAGTACAGAAAAATTTGAATTAAAAATAAGCATCCCCAGTGGGGATGCTTATTACATCGTATAATTAATTTTTTCAAATTTATAATTCTTCATCTGCTTGGCTAATTTTTTACTTCTATAGTAATTTCCGCCATCATACCTACTTGTATAAACTAAAATATTATGTTTTTGACCATTAATTGTTTGAGGAGCTACTCTATAAAGATTCCATTTTTCAAAAGTAATCCATGGATTAATCTCATAGAAAGTATCATCCTTCATCTTAGTTGTTTTACCGGACATCCAATTTTTGGTAACTTGATCAAATTTTCTTTGATTTTGAATTTTTCCGTTAAAGTAATCACTAATTATATTTTTATCTTGTGAGTAAATGACTTTACCATTTACAGTATGCGCACCAAAGGTGATTTTTTTACCACTATGTGCATCACGATCATAGGAATACCATGTTCCTTGCATCTTTTTAGGCACAGTAACCACCGCGCCATTACCATATGTTGAGGCATTTACAGGTTCAACATGCATAGCCACTCCACTCAACCCTGAAACAAGTACCATTGATGTCAAAGGCAATATATTTTTTCTAAGCATAAAAATCATCTCCAGAATAAAACTGTATCCGTTTTCATTATTAATTTTACAGTATTTTGCTATATAAAAACAAGTGATTTCTATATCACTTGTTAAAATTAATATTCTGATTTTAACATCTCGACAAATTTATTATTACATGACGTATCTTTAACATAATATGCCATAATAGTTTGTCGCATAATTTTCCCATCTTCGTCTAATAAAAATAAACATTGTAACGAATCATTTTTGATCAAGTTAGCTGCAATTTCATTAATTAAAAAATAACCAGAACCGGAAGCTACTAATAAAGCAGCCTCTTCAACTGAATTAGATGCAATAAACGGGCTTTTAATTGTATAAATATCTTTCAACAAATGAAGCTCAGCCACCTCTTCTTCCGGCTTAGCCACAATAAAACAAGTCAGATTAGATAGATCAGACTTATCGATCATTTGAATGCCGCTTGGATAACTACCTCTTGGGACAATTGCCATGACTCCAACTTCAGTAAGATCTTTTTTTATAAAGCCATTTTCTTCACCACGAAAATCGTTAATTACTAGATCGACATCACCACTTGCTAATTTTTCAAAAGCCTGATCATGACCTGTACTAATTAACTTTACCTTAATATTAGGATATATCTGCTCAAACTTAATTTTGGCTTGATCTAGCTCTTTTCTCCCTAATTGATTAAAATACGCAATCTTTAATTGCTCCATATTAGTCCTCACTTAAAGGTGCATGACCTTCGTTGACTAACTTCTTCTTATCTTTTCTAATCTGATATTTGTTAATCATAATTAACATTGAAATTATTACGTTAATGCCACTAACAATAATACCCAAGAACTTTAATAAGTTAATTTTACTTTGTTTACTCATTTTTACTACCTTCTTTAAATCTAGAAATAATCATAAAATGATACTTTGCCTTTTTTAAAGTCTAATTTTTTAACTCGATAATCTGTAATTAATCCCAGTTTAACAGCATCGGCCATAGTTAGTCTACCTAAAAGAACTTGTGTCCAAGCAGTAATTGAACCAGAATAATCAACTAAACCATCTTCCATATGTTTACAAGTGACATGTCCATCTTTATTAACTATTTGCCATACACCAATATTCCAGGGACATTGATCATCATTAATAACTTCAATATTAAAAGTACCATCTTTAAGTGGTTTCATATATGTAAGTATTCGTTCAAAATCGATGATTCTACTCATCATATATGGGCGCAATCGAATATCTAATAAATTTTGCTCTGGGAATAACTCTGCAAGAATAGAATCTTCTGGCAAAATCATCCGAAATTCTTTGCTTGTCCCAACGTGTGAACCCATGAAACCAAGTAATGCCAAATAACCTTGTGGTGTAATTGAATATAGCTCGTCAGCTAAGAATACATCCCCTTGAAGACGATAAATTAAATAGCTAATTGGTCTTTCATCACTATCAAAATAAACGGCAATATTTCTATTTTGATAATAAGTATTTAGTCTATTCCACCACCAGTCTTCACGAATAACAGTATTTCGTTCATCATCTGTATGAAGTTGACGTTCATATAACTGAATTACACCATTCTGCACAAGTAAATTGTTCCAATTACTTCGTACAATCTGTCCACTTCTGGGTAATTTAAAACTTTTTAAAGCTTTACCTGAAAAGCGATATTCGGTTTGATAAATGCTATTGCTAAAACCATAATGACGATAAAAACTCTCAGAAAAAGGAGCCAAATTAGCAAATGGAACATCTTGTTCATGTAAAGCTTGCAGTATTTCTTTCATTAATTTAGAAATATGACCTTGCCCACGATATTCCGGATACGATGCCACATAACCTATTCCTGCCATTGGAACATGATTTCCAAAGACCTCGCTTTTAAACTGATTAACCATGATATAACTAGTTAACTTAGTCTGATTAAAACATCCATAACCTATACTATGATTATATCGACTCTTAAAATTAATATCATGTGTTAGATCTTCATTTTTTAAAAAAGCATATTCAATTAGTGAAGCAATTTTATTCAAATTGTCTTGATTTTTTTCTAATTTCATATTTTTTCCAGTCACTATAAATGTCTATAAATTATTCATTATTATTTTAGATCA